>ENA-UOJJ01000030-UOJJ01000030.1-human-gut-metagenome-genome-assembly--contig:-CS66-NODE-30-length-230010-cov-14.413972_pt1 | contig 230010 bp, 202 predicted proteins | sample MGYA00242343_ERZ723890 | MGnify/ENA metagenome assembly ERZ723890
TAAAGGAGAAAATTTATGCATATAGAATGTAATAAAAATAATTTAATTAATGCAATAAATATTGTTCTTAAAGCTGTTACTACACGTTCTACAATGGAAATATTATCCTGTATATTACTTGTAGCTGACAGAGAAGGATTTAGACTTATTGGTAATGACCTTAAATTAAGTATTGAAACTTCAAGCATTGAATCAGAGGTTTATGAAAAAGGAAGTATTGCCCTTGATGCAAAGCTTTTGTCTGATATTATAAGAAGTTTGCCTACTGAATATGTAACAATTAAAGTAGATGATAAATTTAATTGTACAATTACTTCAGGTAAATCTATATTTAATATTAAAGGTATAGATGGAGAACAATTTCCTAAGCCTGAAACATTAAATAGAAATATTGGAGAAACTGAAATTAGTGCTTTGATATTAAAAAATATGATTAAACAAACTATTTTTTCAGTTGCAGTAGAAGATAACAGACCAATATTAACAGGTGAGCTTTTAAAATTTGATGAAAATGAATTACATATTGTTGCTATTGATGGCTACAGAGTAAGCTGGAGAAAATCATCTATTGATTATTCAAATTATACAGAACTTGTAGTACCTGCAAAAACTTTAAATGAAATATGCAGACTTTTACCTGATGAGGAAGAAACTAAAGTTAAAATTATATTTTCATTAATGCATATTATGTTTATTTTTGATAAATGTACAGTTGTTTCAAGACTCTTAGATGGAGATTACCTTAATTATGAAAATTTATTTAATAGTGAATCACCTCTTGTACTTACTACTAATACCCAGGAACTTTTAACAGCACTTTCAAGAGCTACAATTATTTCAGATGATAATAAGAAAACTGAAATAACAATAACAATTAGCGATAGATTTTTAAATATTAATACTAATACATCAATAGGAACATTAAATGAAGATGTTGCTATTAATATTGAAAGTGGAGATGATCTCATTATACGTTTTAATGCCAGATATTTGATTGATGTTTTAAGTGCTATTGATGAAGAATATGTTAAATTAAATTTTAATACTAATAAATCACCTTGTATTGTAACAGGAGTTACCGGTGATAGTTTCAAGTATTTAGTATTACCTATTAATCCAAGAGGATAAGGAGTTGTTAATTTGGAATATATTAAAATTCATACAGATTTTATAAAATTACAGCAGGCATTAAAACTTGCAAATGTTGTAGGACAAGGATCAGATGCAAAAATTATTATTCAGAATGGTCTTGTTAAAGTTAACAGTGAGATTTGTACTATGCGTGGTAAAAAGTGCGTAGTTGGTGATATTATTACTGTAAGCGGAGAAATATATGAAAATGGAGAAGACTTTATTTTTGAAGTAAAATAATTAAATACTATGATAATAAAAAATCTTACATTGGTTGACTACAGAAATATAGAAAAATTAAATATAGATTTGTCACCAAATGTAAATGTTTTTTATGGTGACAATGCACAGGGAAAGACAAATATACTTGAATCAATGTATGTTTGTGCAACTGGAAGGAGCCAAAGAACACATTTTTCAAGAGATTTAATACGTTTTAAATGTGATTCTGCACATATTCAAATGACAGTAGAAAAAGATACATTTTCAGATAAAATTAATATACATATTAAATCAAATAATAAAAAGGGTATTGCAATTAATAATATTCCTGTTAAAAATGTAAATGAGCTTTTTGGAACAGTTAATATTATTTTCTTTTCGCCTGAAGATTTGAATCTTGTTAAAGAAGGTCCTTCTCAGCGTAGAAAATATATGGATATTGAGCTTTGTCAGTTAAGCAAGATTTATGCAAATAATTTAAGCAGATATTATAGAATTTTGAGGGAACGAAATATTCTTTTAAAGAAAAATACTGATAAAATAGCTCTTGATGTTTATGATACACAGCTTGTGGAATATGGTACGAAAATTATAAAAGAGAGAAGTTTATTCATAGATGATTTGAATAAAAGGTCAAGTTTTATACATAGCGATATAACTTCGAATAAAGAAAATCTAGAAGTAATATATTTACCAAATGTTTCAACTGATAATTTTATAAAAAAACTTGAATCAGCAAGAGAAAAGGATCTTTATTATGGTACTACTTCTGTAGGAATACATAAAGATGATTTATTATTCAATATAAATGGAGTTAATGCAAGAGAATTTGGTTCTCAGGGACAACAGAGAACAGTTTGCCTTTCTCTTAAACTTGCTGAAGTTGATATAGTCAAGGATAAAACTAATTATAATCCTATTCTCTTGCTTGATGATGTTCTTTCAGAACTTGATAGAAACAGACAATTGTATATTCTTAATTCAATTAAAAATGTACAAACAATAATAACATCTACAGGTATAGAAGATATTAATGAAAATGTTGAAGATGTAAAGTTTTTTTATGTTAAAGATGGTTTTGTAAGTTAAATTTATATTAAATAGATAAATATTATATGTCATAATATTCATTAAACAATAAAATACTTTTATTTTCCTTTAATTTGTGTTATAATGAATTTAGAATTAAGGGGTAATATCCCCCTATGAAGGAGTAAAAAAAATGTCACAGCAGGAATATAATGAAAATCAAATACAAATATTAGAGGGTCTTGAAGCAGTTAGAAAACGTCCAGGTATGTATATTGGTTCAACATCAGCAAGAGGTTTACATCATTGTGTTTATGAAATTGTAGATAATTCAGTTGATGAAGCTCTTGCAGGGTTTTGTAGCCATATTGAAGTAACTGTTCATGAGGATAATACTGTTTCAGTCAGGGATAATGGAAGAGGTATACCAGTAGGCATTCATCCTCAAAAGGGTATTCCTGCTGTAGAAGTAGTTTTCACTATTCTTCATGCAGGTGGTAAATTTGGTGGCGGAGGCTATAAGGTATCAGGAGGCTTACATGGTGTAGGTGCGTCAGTTGTTAATGCACTTAGCGAATGGCTTGTTGTAGATATATATCATGAAGGTCAGGTCTTTGAACAAAGATATGAAAGAGGAAAAGTTGTACATTCTCTTAAGATTATTGATACTTGTCCTGATGATAAAACAGGTACTTATATTCGATTTAAGCCGGATAGTGAAATTTTTGAAGAAACAGTTTTTGATATAGATACATTAAGGCATCATTTACAGGAAACAGCTTTTCTTACTAAAGGTTTAAAAATTACTTTAATTGATTTAAGACCTGAAGAAAAATTAGAGTATGTTTATCATTATATGGGTGGTATAAAGGAATTTGTTGAAAATATAAATTTATTAAAAACGCCTATGTATGAAGAAATTTTTTATTGTGAAGGAAGTTATAATAATATTGCTGTAGAAGTTGCATTTCAGCATAGTGATAGTTTTAATGAAATTAATTATTCTTATGTAAATAATATAAATACTATTGACGGAGGTACACATATTCAAGGCTTTAGAACTGCTCTTACAAAGACAATTAATGATTATGGAAGAAAATTTGGACTTTTAAAAGCAAGTGATAAAAATCTTTCAGGCGAGGATATAAGAGAAGGTATGACATCCATTGTAAGTGTTAAAATTGAGGACCCACAGTTTGAAGGTCAAACAAAGGGTAAGCTTGGAACAAGTGATGCTACTCCGGCTGTAGCGAATGTACTTTCAGAAAAACTTACTTATTTCCTTGAAGAAAATCCTAATGTAGGAAAAATGATTCTTGAAAAATCACTTCTTGCATCACGTGCCAGAGAAGCTGCTAAAAAAGCCAGAGAACTTGTAAGACGTAAAGATGTCCTTGAAAGCGGTAAATTGCCGGGTAAATTAACAGATTGTTCAGAAAAAGACCCTACAAATTGTGAAATTTACATTGTAGAGGGTAATTCTGCGGGAGGATCTGCTGTTAAGGCAAGAGATGCTAAAACTCAGGCTATACTTCCTTTAAGAGGTAAAATATTAAATGTTGAAAAGGCAAGACTTGACAGAATTTTGGGTAATGAAGAGATTAAGTCTATGATTACTGCTTTTGGCACAGGTATTCATGAAGATTTTAATATTGAAAAACTTAGATATCATAAGATTGTACTTATGACAGATGCTGATGTTGATGGTGCTCATATTACAACTCTTCTTTTAACTTTTATATTCAGATTTATGCCTCAGCTTATTGAAAATGGATATGTGTATCTTGCACAACCTCCACTCTATAAATTAGAAAAAGGTAAAAAAATAGTGTATGCTTATACTGAGGAAGAAAAGGATGAAGCTATTGCTGAAATGGGTGCTGATGGTATGAAACCTATTCAAAGATATAAAGGTCTTGGTGAAATGGATGCTTCTCAGCTTTGGGAAACAACTATGGATCCTGAAAAACGTATTTTAGTTAAAGTTACTATTGAGGATGCAAGACTTGCAGATGAAATATTTGATAAACTTATGGGTGATGATGTTGAGCCAAGACGTGAGTTTATTCAACAAGAAGCAAAATATGCAACATTAGATGTATAAGAGGTAAGATATTATGGATGAAAATAATAAAACACAATATGATAAAATAGTTACTGCGGAAATTTCACAGACTATGAAATCCTCTTACATTGATTATGCAATGAGTGTTATTGTTGCCAGAGCTTTGCCTGATGTAAGAGATGGATTAAAACCTGTTCATAGAAGAATATTATATTCCATGAATGAGATGGGTCTTGCTCCTAATAAAGCACATAAAAAATCAGCAAGAATTACGGGTGATACAATGGGTAAGTATCATCCTCATGGTGATGCGGCAATATATGATGCACTTGTTAGATTGGCTCAAGATTTTTCAATGAGATATCCTCTTGTAGATGGACATGGTAACTTTGGCTCAATTGATGGATATCCTGCTGCAGCTGCAAGGTATACAGAGGCGAGACTTGCTAAAGTAAGTCTTGAAATGCTTGCTGATATAGATAAGGATACAGTTGATTTTGTACCTAATTATGATGGTGATTTTGTTGAACCAACAGTTTTACCTTCAAGAATACCTAATCTTCTTGTTAATGGTTCGAGTGGTATTGCTGTTGGTATGGCAACTAATATTCCGCCTCATAATCTTTCTGAAGTTATAGATGGTCTTATTAAAATAATAGATAACAGAGTTTTGGAAAAAAGAGAAACTGATATAGATGAGCTTTGCAGTATTATTAAAGGACCTGATTTTCCTACAGGAGGTAATATTCTTGGCAAAGCAGGTATTTTAAGTGCATATAGAACTGGAAGAGGTAAAATTAAATTAAGAGCACAAGCAGAAATTATAACTAAGCCTAATGGAAGAGAAGAAATACTTATTACAGAAATTCCTTATCAGGTTAATAAGTCAAGAATGATTGAGGGAATTGCAGAACTTGTTAAAGATAAAAGAATTGAAGGTATTTCAGGTATTCAGGATAGTACAAATGATAGAAATGGTATTCATATTTTAATTGAAGTAAAAAAGGATGCTTCTGCTGAAATTGTACTTAATAATCTTTATAAGTATTCCCAACTTCAGGAAAACTACAGTATTAATTTTCTTGCTATTGTTGATGGTATTCCAAAAGTTTTAAATATTAAGGAAATGCTTGAGCATTATTTAAAATTCCAGGAAGAAGTAGTAACAAGAAGAACTAAATTTGACCTTAAAAAGGCTCTTGAAAGAATGCATATTTTAGAAGGATTTATAAGAGCTCTTGATAATATAGATGAAGTTATTTCTATATTAAGAGGATCTCACACTACTCCTGAAGCTAAGATAAGACTTATTGAGCGTTTTGGTTTTACTGATATACAGGTAAATGCAATTTGTGAAATGAGATTTAGAAGTCTTGTTGGTATGGAAAGAGAAAAACTTGAGAATGAATATTCTGAACTTACAAGTCTTACTGAAGAATGGAAAGCTATTCTTGATGATGAAAATAAGCTTTTTGAAGTTATTAAAACAGAAATGCTTGAAACAAAGAAAAAGTATGGTGATGAAAGACGTACTAAGCTTGTTGATGATATGGGTGAAATTGATATGGAGGATATCATATCAGATGATATGTCAGTTGTAACTATGACACATCTTAATTATGTTAAGAGAATTCCTCTTGATACCTATAAATCACAGCATAGAGGAGGTAAAGGTATTATTGGTCTTCAGATGCGTGAAGAAGACTGTGTTAAAAAGTTATTTATAAGTTCAAATCATAGTTATATTTTATTCTTTACAAATAAAGGTAAGGTTTATAGGATAAAAACATGGGAAATTCCTGAGGCAGGAAGAAATGCCAAAGGTACACCTATTGTAAATCTTTTTGAACTTGATAAAGATGAAGAAATTTCAGCAGTTATTCCTATTAAGAACTTTAATGAAGAAGAATATCTTGTTATGGTAACTAAACAAGGTATTATTAAAAAGACTCCTGCTGAATTTTATTCAAATATAAGGCGAAGCGGACTTATAGCTGTTAATTTAAGAGATAATGATAAACTTATTTCTGTATTTGTAACAAAGGGAAATAATGATATTTTTATTGCTACAAAAAATGGTATAAGTATCAGATTTAATGAAAAAGATGTACGTCCTATGGGTAGAAATGCAACAGGTGTAAAGGCTATTTCATTAATTAATGATGATTTTGTTATTGGTGCTGATGTTATTACAGAAGGAAGTAAAATTCTTCTTGTAAGTGAAAAAGGCTTTGGAAAATGTACAATCCCTGATAATTATAGAGTTCAAACAAGAGGTGGTAAGGGACTTAAAACATATAAAATAACAGAAAAAACAGGTGCTGTAACAGGTTTGGCTGTTGTTAAGGATAGTGAAGAACTTATAATGGTAAGCAGCGAAGGTGTTGTTATAAGAATTAAGGTAAAAGATATTTCTACAGTCGGAAGAATTGCTCAGGGTGTTAAACTCGTTAATTTGAATGATGGTGTTTTTGTTATTAGTATGGATAAAATAGAAGAGGAATATGCTGATAAAGAAAATAATGATATAAGTACTGTTAACAAAAATAAAGAAAATATTGAAGAGTAATAAAAAAACCGGATTTAATTCCGGTTTTTTTATAATTTAATTTATTTTTTTTTATAATACATAAGAGATAAATATAATATGTTAATTTACAATATATAGTATATATTTACAAAATATTCTACTATATATAGTATTAATGTCGAAAAAATTATGTTGCAATATGTATTATAATTTGATATACTTTATTTCATAGAGGGTGATTGAATTGCAGCATATTAATAATTTTAGTCAGATAAATATAAATGGTTTTAAGTTATATATTGCCATGCTAAAAAATGAATATAAATTTAATTTAATAGGAATATTAAAGGAAAATGATAAAATAATTGAATATTGTGAAACTATAAGCATTCCTAATTATAGTAAAGCATTGGAAATATACAATAAAATAAAGGATAATAAAGTATTTCCAAATCATTTTTATTATGTTATTGATGATAATTAAAAAAAATAAAAAAAATGCTTGACAAATGTTAAAATTTACTGTATACTATTATTTGTCGCTAGTGCTTATGATGTTTAAGTACTGCTCATATTAAATATATGGCTCGGTAGCTCAGCTGGTTAGAGCGCTGGCCTGTCACGCCAGAGGTCGAGGGTTCGAGCCCCTTCCGAGTCGCCATATATGGGAGCATAGCTCAGCTGGGAGAGCATCTGCCTTACAAGCAGGGGGTCACAGGTTCGAGCCCTGTTGTTCCCATTTTAAGATATTGCATTATAGCAATATCTGAGCCCGGGTGGCGGAACTGGCAGACGCACAGGACTTAAAATCCTGCGGGAGTTAAATCCCGTACCGGTTCGATTCCGGTTCCGGGCAGTTTAGGAAGAAGGACTTCGAATTTTATTCGGGGTTCTTTTTTTACTATGACGAATATTGTTATAATTTATATTTAAAAAATATAAAATTTTTTCTTGACAATTGATTTTTGTTATGATAAAATAAATTTGTTGGTGACAACTAATAATAATCCTCGATAGCTCAGTGGTAGAGCAATCGGCTGTTAACCGATGGGTCGTAGGTTCGAGCCCTACTCGGGGAGTTTCCTTTTATGATTTAGGCTCGTTGGTCAAGCGGCTAAGACGCGGCCCTCTCACGGCTGAAACAGGGGTTCGATTCCCCTACGAGTCATTTTCTGTTTTTACAGAATTATTTTATGGCGACATAGCCAAGTGGCTAAGGCATCGGACTGCAACTCCGCGATCCCCAGTTCAAATCTGGGTGTCGCCTTAAAAAAAACTGCTCATCGAGCAGTTTTTTTTATTCTAAATTTATAAAATCGAAATTAATATTAACATATTTAAAATATTTAATAAATATTCATAAACACTTTATTGACAACCTCTCCCAATTGTTGTATTATTAGTATAATCCTTGTGATTGGAGGAAAAATAGTATATGAGTAATAATGAATATGAAGATGATTTAGATTCTCAGGAAAAAAAGCATGGAATTTTAAATGAGCTTATGAGTTGGATAATGACCTTTGTTTTTGCTATAGTTATTGCTTTTTTGATTACGAAGTTTATTATAGTTAATGCTGTTATTCCATCTGCATCAATGGAAACTACAATTATGACCGGTGATAGAATTATTGCCAATAGGCTTGAGTATGATTTTAGTTCACCTGAAAGATATGATATATCTGTTTTTAAGTTTCCTGATGAGCCAGGAACTCTTTATATTAAGAGAGTTATAGGTATGCCTGGTGATAAAGTTGAAATATTAGATAATGAAATTTATATTAATGATAGTAATGAGCCTTTAGTAGATAGTTTTATTAATGGTAAAATGGTTACCAGAGATGAAATATATAATGTACCTAAAAAAGGCGATAGTTTAAGTGATTATAAAGATTTTATAACTAATGAATACATTTATGATAAAGATAATGATGGTTTATTTGATGAAGACTGTTATTTTATGATGGGTGATAATAGAAATAAGTCAGCGGATTCCAGAGCTTGGGAAAATAAGTTTGTTCCTGAATCATTTATGCAAGGAAAAGCTATTTTCAGATATTTTCCTGTAAACAAAATGAAGATTATTAAAAATGACTTTTAATTAATAAAGGAGATAAGATATTATGGCACAAACGGTTACTAAGGATATTATTATTGGTGAATTAATTTTAATTGATAGAGGTATTATTCCTATTCTTATGAATGCAGGTATGCATTGTATAGGCTGCCCTTCTTCTCAGGGTGAAACTCTTGAAGAGGCATGTATGGTACATGGTATGGATGTAGATGTTTTGATAAAAGATATTAATGATTATTTGGCATCTAAATAATTTTGTTACAAAGTATTTTAGCATATACACAAAAAATGGACCGAAGTTTATATTACTTCGGTTTATTTTTTATAAATTAAATATTAAATAAAAGATTATGTTTTATATTTACATTTTAAATATATTTTGCTAGAATGTTCATTTGAATAAAAAAATATTTTTTACTTGACAATAAAACTTGGTTATGTTATTATGATAAAGACGCGTATCGTCTTTTTTTTGTGTGGAATTTTTCACATATAAGAACTTTTGCTAAAGCAAAAGTAACACATGTAGTGTTGTCGGATCAATTTATCCGATTCATTTAGGACAAATTTATAAACAAAATTTAATTATTCAGAAAGAGGTGGAAGTCTTGAGAACAAGAATTACATTAGCTTGTACAGAGTGTAAGCAGAGAAATTATGACACTATGAAGGACAAGAAAGTACATCCTGACAGAATGGAAACTAAAAAGTATTGTAAGTTTTGTAAAACACATACTTTACACAGAGAAACTAAGTAATCCAATGTGTATATAAAACAAAAGAAATTTTGTTTTTATTGCATTTTACCTCACGAAAGGGGAAGTCAGAATGGAAAAGAAGAAATTCGATTTTTCCTCATGGGTTAAGGTACATGTTGCTGAATTTAAGCGTATTATCTGGCCTAATAAGGAAGAAATCATTAAAGAAACCCTCTCAGTTATTGCAATTTCATTAATTTTTGGTGCAATTATCATCGGATTTGACTATATTGTAGAATTTGGTTACAATGCATTAATAAAATTATTAGGTTAATGAAGTGAGGTTATAACAATGTCAGAGGAACTTTCAAAACAGCTCAGATGGTATGTTATTCATACTTACTCTGGCTATGAAAATAAGGTAAAGACCAATATTGAAAAGCTTGTTGAAAACGGAGGTTTGGAAGAGTACATTCAGGAAATTTCAGTACCAATGGAAGAAGCAATAGAAATCAAAAATGGTATTAAGAAGACTGTTCAAAGGAAAAAGTTTCCGGGATATGTTCTTCTTAAAATGATTATGAATGACGATACATGGTACGTTGTCAGAAACACCAGAGGTGTTACTAGCTTCGTAGGCCCGGGCAGTAAGCCAGTTCCTCTTACAGATGCAGAGGTCATGGCTATGGGTCTTGAAAGCGTCGATATTACTGACATTGACATTGCTGTAGGTGATAGTGTTGTTGTTACATCAGGTGCATTTGCAGAAAATGTCGGTACAGTTAAGGAAATTAACATAGCTAAGAAAACTGTTACAGTTACCATTTCCTTATTTGGTCGTGAGACCCCAATGGAATTGGACTTTACACAAGTTCAGCCATTAGTAAAGTAAACTGATGTTTAGTTGAGGATAATTCCTCAGTGGGAGGGAAAATCCCATTATCCCGCTAATTACCACATTATAGGAGGTGCCTTAAAATGGCAAAAAAGGTTGAAGGTTTTATTAAGTTACAGATTGCTGCTGGTAAGGCTACACCAGCACCACCGGTTGGTCCTGCTTTAGGTCAGCATGGTGTTAATATTATGGGCTTCTGTAAGGAGTTCAATGAAAGAACTGCTAAGGATGCAGGTCTTATTATTCCGGTTGTTATTACAGTATATCAGGACAAGAGCTTTACATTTATTACTAAGACTCCTCCTGCAGCTGTTCTTTTAAAGAAAGCATGCAAGATTGAGTCAGGTTCAGGTGTTCCTAACAAGACTAAGGTTGCTACTATTTCAAAAGCTGAAGTTCAAAAGATTGCAGAATTAAAGATGCAGGATTTAACTGCTGCTAATATTGATGCTGCTATTAGTATGGTTGCCGGTACTGCAAGAAGTATGGGTATTGTTGTTGAGGACTAAAAAACGCAGATTAATTCACTATAATCAGTGTTTTCATAACTGTTGTTAAATGCGTGGGAGGGAATACTCCCGATATTACCACTTAAGGAGGAACTATTGTGAAAAGAGGAAAGAAATATCTCGAAAAGAGTAAGCTTGTTAATAAGGCTAATTTATATGATGTAACTGAAGCTTGTGCTTTAATTCCGCAGGTTAGCACAGCTAAGTTTGATGAAACTGTTGAAGCTCATATCCGTTTAGGTGTTGACAGCCGTCATGCTGACCAGCAGGTTAGAGGTGCTGTTGTACTCCCTCATGGTACAGGTAAGACAGTTAGAGTTCTTGTATTTGCTAAGAATGCCAAAGCTGATGAGGCTCAGGCTGCAGGTGCTGATTATGTAGGTGCTGAAGATTTAGTTGCTAAAATTCAGCAGGAAAACTGGTTTGATTTTGATGTAGTTGTAGCTACTCCGGATATGATGGGTCTTGTTGGTAGAATTGGTAGAATTTTAGGTCCTAAGGGTTTAATGCCTAATCCTAAGGCTGGTACTGTAACTATGGATATTGCTAAGGCAATAGAAGAAATTAAGGCTGGTAAGATTGAGTACAGACTTGATAAAACAAATATTATCCATGTACCGGTTGGTAAGGTTTCTTTCGGTGCTGAAAAGCTTCAGGAAAACTTCCAGACTCTTATGAGTGCTATAATTAAGGCAAAGCCATCTGCTGCTAAGGGTACTTACTTAAAGTCAGTTGTTCTTACAACTACTATGGGTCCTAGCGTAAAGGTTAATGCAGCAAAGCTTTCAGAATAAATTTGAATAATTAAATTTGTCAGATAGAAAATCCCCAAGGAAATTCCTAAGGGGATTTTTTTTTATTATAAATATTAACATTTTTAATATTTAATTCGTATTACTATTGAAAGGAGGTTATGAATATGGCAAAATCTTTGTTGCGTACGGACAAAGAAATTGAGGAAATTTATTATAGAAATGTAGACACTGTTTATAGAGTTTGTTTTGCTTATTTGAAAAATAAAGCTGATACAGAGGATATGGTTCAAAATACTTTCCTAAAGCTTATTTCATACAATAAGGAATTTAATAATAGTAATCACGAAAAAGCATGGTTGATAGTTACAGCAACTAATTTATGCAAAGACTTTTATAAGTCTAAATGGATTAAAAGGGAAAATATTGATGACTTCGAAAATAATCTGTATACTAAACAGGAATTAAATATAGATGAAACCTTTGAAGCTATTATGACATTACCACATAAATATAAAACAGCTATTTATTTATATTATTATGAAGGATATAGCTGCAGTGAAATTGCAGACATACTACATAAACCAAGTTCTACAATTCGTGTTTATTTGCATAAAGGAAGGAAAATTTTAAAAAATATGTTAGGTGGTGATTTTAATGAAGAATGAGAAAATAATTAATTCTTGGAATAAAATTAATCCTGATAATCAAACAAAGGATATAATGTTTGAAAATATAACAAATCAAATTGAAAATTTCCACCGAAAAGAAAAGGAGAATATTATTATGATAAAGAAAATAATTGCAATAGCGGCTTGTATTACTTTAGTATGTGTATCAACTGCTTTTGCAGCGTATAAATATCTTTCAGCAGAACAGATAGCTTATAAATTGGGAGACAATAAGCTTGCAGCAATATTTAATAATAAAGACAATAATTTTATTCAGCAAAGTGAAACAATAGGTAATTATAAAGCTACAATTATTGATATTACATCAGGCAAAAATATAAGTGATTTTAAATCTTCATCATGGGATATACACCCTGAAATAACCTATGCAGTAGTAGCAGTTGAAAAAGCAGATGGTACGGAAATGACTTATGATGATGAAATTTTAGTAACTCCGCTTATAGAAGGTCTTGAACCTTGGATGTATAATATTTTTACAATGAATGGAGGATATCGTGCAGATTTAATAGACGGAGTTCTTTATCGTATAATTGAATTTGATAATATAGAATATTTTGCTGACAGAAATATATATATCGCAGTTTTAAATAATGTATTTTATGATACTAATGCATATAACTATGATGTAAAAACAGGATTGATTACAAGAAATAATAATTATGAAGGGACAAATATTTTATTTAATTTAAATATTGATAAATCAAAGGCAAACCCTCAAAAGGCAGAAGAGTATATTAAAGAAATTGAGGATATATTTAATTCAGACAATACAGATGATGCAATTGATTATGAGCAAGATTCGGAAATAGAATCAAAAATAAAATTTAATATTGTGGAAAGTTAATGGTAAAATAGGTGTATAAGAAATTAAAATAATATATTAGGAAAATTTAGCGGGGATAATTCCCCGCTAAATTTAAAATTAGCACTTAGAGTCGCAAAGACCAAAGTTTCCGTTACCGCAGCAGCAGAAAAGTAAAACTAAAATAATGATCCATGAACAATCATTGCCACAGCCGAATAAATTGCCTATGCCATTGTTACCGCAGCAGCAGAATAATAAAATAACGATGATCCATAAAATACTATTGTTATTGTTGCAACCCATAATAAGTTACCTCCAAAATTAAATACAATATAATCTATGCTGATTTTAAGATTTGTTGCACGTCCACATAAATTTTTTTTATTAAATTTATAATTATAAAATTAAATTTGATATATCTGCCCTATTTCAGCTAAATTTATTACTTCCCTATTGAAAAAAAACTCATTTTATGTTAAAATTTCATCAATTATAATTGATTCCTTAAAGGAGGATACAAAATGAATAAGCTACTTGCTAAGGATTTAATAGCATCATATCTTAATGAAGATATAGGAACAGGAGATTTATCCACAAACCTTGTATTTGATGTTGATATAAGAGGTGAAGGTTATTTTTTAGCTAAGGAAGACGGAGTTATTTCCGGAACAGATATAATTGATTTAACATATTCTTTTTTTAGTAATGATTATAGTATTGAACTTTATAAGAATGATGGAGATTTTGTTAATAAAGGTGAGCATATAGCTAAAGTTGAAGGTAAGATATCTACCCTTCTTTCAGCAGAAAGAGTTGTACTTAATTTGATGCAGCTTATGAGTGGTATTGCGACTATGGGTAATAAGCTTGTTATTGCTCTTGATGATTCATCTATTAAGATAGTGGATACAAGAAAGACTCATCCCGGACTTAGAATGTTTGAAAAATATGCAGTTACGTGTGGTGGTTGCTTTAATCACCGTTATGCACTTTATGATGGTGTTATGCTTAAAGATAATCATATTGCATTTGCAGGTGGTATTACTAATGCTGTTAATAATGTGAAATCAAAGCTTGGTCATATGGTTAAAATAGAGGTTGAGACTGAAACAAAAGAACAGGTTATTGAAGCAGTTAATGCCGGAGCTGATGTTATTATGTTTGATAATAGAACTCCTTATGAAATTAAGGAGCTTCAAAAACTTGTGCCGCCTCATATTATTACGGAAGCATCAGGTGGTATTACTCTTGATACGATTGGTAATTTTAAGGGTTGTGGTGTAAATATTATATCAGTAGGTTCACTTACAAACGGAGTTAAGCCATTGGATATTAGCTTTTTAAGCAGGGAGGCAATTAAAAAATGATAAATAGAATTAAGGAAATAAAAAATCAGTTAGGTGAAAATTTATTAATACTTGCCCATCATTATCAGAGGGATGAAATTGTTGAACTTGCAGATGCCGTTGGTGATAGCTTGAAACTGGCTCAGATAGCTGAAGAAAATAAAAAGGCAAAGTATATAGTTTTTTGTGGTGTTCATTTTATGGCAGAAACTGCAGATATTCTTTCTGAGGATTATCAGAGAGTATTTTTGCCTGCTCCAACATCAGGTTGTCCTATGGCTGATATGGCAGACAGGGAAAGTGCTGAAAAGGCATGGAAAATTATCACTGAAGAACTTGGTGACAATATATGTCCTATTACATATATTAATTCTAAAGCCGAGGTTAAAGCTTTTTGTGGTGTTCATGATGGTACTACAGTTACATCAGGAAATGCTGAAAAAGTGGTTAAGTGGGGCTTTAGTGTAAAAGATAAAATTCTTTTTCTTCCGGATCAAAATTTAGGAAAAAATACAGCTGTTTCTCTTGGTATTGATGAAAAGTATATGGCTCTTTATGATCGTAATACAGAAACATTAAGCTATAGTTGTGAACCTTCTGAAGTTAAAATGATTCTCTGGAACGGATATTGTCATGTTCATCACAGAATTACTCCTGAAAAGGTTAAAGAGGCTAGAAAAGCCAATCCTGGAGCTAAAATCATTATTCATCCAGAATGTCCTCATGAAGTGGTTAAAATGTGTGATGGTGCAGGATCTACAACATATTTAATTAAGGCTGTTGAAAATAGTAAGATAGGTTCTACGTGGATTGTTGGTACGGAATTTAATCTTGTCAAAAGATTAAAGGAAAGGTTTGCTGACAGAGATATTAAAATTCTTGATATCGGAAGTATTTGTACAAATATGAACAAGACAACTATTGAAAATCTTTGTGAATGCCTTGAAGAAATTTTAAAAGGTGATTTTTCAAAACAAATTATAGTTGATGAGCAGACTGCTAAAGAGGCTGTTATGTCTCTTAACACAATGCTTTCATTGAGCTAGGAGGAGTTAATATGAAATTTGGCTTTATTGGTGCCGGTAATATGGGCGGAGCTATTATTAAAGGTTTTATTAAAAGTGGTAAGATTAAATCAGTTGATATAGTTGTAAGCAGAAATAATAAAAATTCTTTAAAAATTATGGCTGAAGAACTTGGAATTATACCTTGTGATAATTCTACGGAACTTGTAAAGAATTGTGATGTAGTTTTTATGGCTGTTAAGCCTGTTATGTTTAAGAGTGTTATAAATGAAATAAAGGCTCAGGTAAAGGAAAGTATGCCGCTTATAGTGTCAATGGCTGCAGGTCTTACAACTGATAGTATAAAAGATATGTTTGGCTTTGATTTAAAAATTGTGAGAATAATGCCTAATATTAATGCAGAAATTTTAATGTCTGCAACATCAGTATGTAAAAATAAAATGGCAACTGACGAGGATTTAGAACTTATTAAGGATTTATTTTCTTCAATTGGTCTTGCTACAGAGGTAGAGGAACCTCTATTTCCTGTTTTTAGTGCTATTGCCGGCTGTTCTCCTGCTTATGTTTATATGTTTATAGATGCTCTTGCAAGAGGTGCTCAGAAAATGGGTATGAATAAAAAACAGGCTCTTAAAATTGCTGCTACTGCTGTTGTTGGCAGTGCTAATATGTTTATAAAAAGTGATGAACATCCTCAGTCACTTGTGGATAAGGTTTGTTCTCCGGGAGGTACTACTATTGAGGGACTTTGTACTCTTGAGGAATATAAGTTTACTTCCGGAGTTGTAAAAGCAGTAGAAAATATTGTTAAAAAGGATAGAGAGTTAAATAAATAATAAAAACCCCATTTTATGGGGTTTTTATTATTTATTTTATTTTAAAATATATAATATTTATTCTACAATTTTTATAGCTTTAGGTATAAAATTTCCGTTTTTAAATTTTTTTTCCTGAGTATGAATAATAAAATATGTAATTACTACAAGGAGAATTCCTGCAACTATTGCAATAAGTTCACTGTTTTTAATACCAATATTAATTGCACCATAATATCCTCCAAAAATACCTATCATAAAGGCAGCAAAAGGAATACCATACATAATGAGAGTTGCTTTCATAAAATTAGCATTATCAAGAACAATATCAACTTTATTGCCAACTGTTGCATTACACATATTTTCTGCTTTTATTATCATATCTTCTTTTTTCATACCGGCAGAGCAGGCTCTGCATTTTGCACATGCCTCTGTTCTTTGCATTTTTACTACAAGTTGGTTATTTTCTTTACCAATAACCTCCCCCACTTCGCCTAAAATTTTAGAATTCATTTGTTATGTCTCCTTTATTATAATTTTGATAATGTGTTTTAAGTTATTTTTTATCTTAATTATATATTATATCAAAAATTTGTCTGGTGCAATATATTTTTTATTTATAAAATATTAAAAGTTTAAGTAAAAGTCTGAATGTTGACACTTTTTTTTTGGTATGTTATACTATTTCTTTAGTTGATGATTTATTATATAACAATTTTTTATAAAGGAGAAATATAAATTGAAGGACTTATTGAAAATATATCTGCTATTTGTTAAAATGGGTAGTGTTTGCTTTGGCGGAGGATATGCAATGTTGCCAATACTTGAAAGAGAACTTGTTACAAACAGAGGTTGGTGTACTAAAGAAGAGCTTATTGATTATTATGCAATTGGTCAGTGTACACCGGGTGTAATAGCGGTTAATACATCTACTTTTATAGGACATAAATTAAAAGGGATACCGGGAGGAATAATAGCAACATTGGGATTTATTACACCATCAATTATTATTATTTCTATACTTGCTACAATTTTAAATTATATAACAGATTTACCTGTTGTAGATTATGCATTTAGCGGTATAAGAATATGTGTATGTGTACTTATTGTAAGTGCAACAGTTAAGTTGTGGAAAAGTGCAATTACAAACAAGGTAGGTATAGGAATATTTTTAGTAGTGTTTTTATTATCGGCAATTTGGGATATAAGTCCGATAATAGTAGTAATTAGCGCGGGTGTATTTGGTTTTATTTATGAAACTATTTCTGAAAAAGCGTCAGGAGGTAAGAATAAATGATATATTTACTTTTAATATATGAGTTTTTTAAAGTAGGATTGTTTGCAATCGGAGGTGGACTTGCAACGCTTCCTTTTTTACAAAATTTATCATATAAGTATCCTGAATGGTATTCAATACAGGATTTGATGAATATGGTTGCTGTTTCAGAGTCTACTCCCGGACCAATGGGTGTTAATATGTCAACATATGTAGGTTTTTCAACAGGTGGTTTATTTGGAGGCATTTGTTCTACATTAGGTCTTGTTATACCTTCCATTATTATAATTATTATGGTTGCTTCAATCTTTAACAAGTTTAAAAACAGTCATACTATAGAAAAAATTTTTTCAGGTATAAGACCTGCTTCAATTGGTCTCATTGCGGCTGCCGGTTTTTTAGTAATGAAAGAAGCACTTTTTAACATTCCTCTTTTTAAAGAAAGCGGTGTTTTTATGGATTTATTTAGATTTAAATCTATAATTTTTGGTATTATTTTGTATATTGCTTTTGTTAAGTTTAATAAACATCCGATATTTTATATTGCAGTAGCAGCAGTTGCAGGTATTATAGTTAAGTTTTAATTTAGCTCTCCGAAAGGAGAGCTTTTGTAAATTTATGTTTATAACATTTTTGTACAATTTTTACAAAAGTGTTAAGTTGATTTTAAATTATGTAAATTTATAAATTAAATTAAGTTGTGAATATACAAATAAAATTGTGGATAAATTTAAAAATTAATCACTTTATAAAGTGGCATAAATAGGTTATTAACAAAGTTTTCCCACTTATCCACAAAACTGATGTTATAATTTTCAACATATATGTTGTTAATAATAAAAGTTATCCACAAAAAATAAGTAATTAAAAAAATTATTGAAAGTCGCATAACAAGTGGCTTTTTAAATTTTGTGAAAAATTATTGTAAAAAAAATTTAATTGAGAATCAAAAAAAATACTTAATTTAATAAAGGATTTTAATCAATTATGTAGAATATAAAAAATAAGAGGAAAAATTTTCTCGTTTTATTACAAAGGAGTTGGTGTTATGCGTTATTCATTTATTGGTAAGAATTTTGAAGTAACTGACAATTTTAGTAATAAGATTGCTGCTAAACTTGACAGAATAGCTAAGCTCTTTCCTAAGGAGTCAGAGGCTAACATAGTTTTAACAGAAATTAAGCTTGATAAAAAAATTGATGTTACAATCAGCCTGCCAAATAAGAGAATTATTAAGGCTGAGGTTGTAAATGATGATTTTATGGCAGCTGTTGATGAAGCTGTTGATATTCTTGAAAGACAAATGGTTAAGTATAAGAATAAGCTTCATGATAGAGCTAAAAAAATCCCTGCCTTTGCTGATGAGCTTCACGCAATTGCTCTTGAAGAGGATGAGTATACTGAGGATGATACAATTAATATTGTAAAATCTAAGAAATTTTTTGTTAAGCCTATGGATGCTGAAGAGGCATGTATGGAAATGGATATGATGGGTCATAATTTCTTTGTATTCAGAAATGCTGAAACGGATGAAATTAATGTTGTTTATAAGCGTAAGGATGGCGCTTATGGTCTTATTGAACCTGAAATTTAAATTAAAAATCTTTTCAATGTTTTTTCTTATTATAAAAAGGGAACGGTTTCCGTTCTCTTTTTTTATGTATTGAATATTATTGAAATTTTGTTGTTATGTAAAAAATCAGATGAGATTTTCAATGTAAATATGTAATAAATATAAATTTATCGTGCACGAGCACTAACAGCTTAAAATCTTATTTTTAATAAAATACTTTTGCACAAAAAATGTAAAGTTTATTTGTATAATTTGCTAAACTTTTCAATAACAATTCTAAATCGTTGATTTTAAATATGAAATAAGCTATAATCAAAATATATGTGGGTGGTTTTCCACGAAAATAAAGGAGGAAGTGCTATGAACAAAAGCTCTAAAAGGATTATGAGCAGAATATTGTCATTTGTTATGATAGTTTCAGCAATGTTTACTAATTTAATAGTGACAAATGCCGGCTCAGGCTCAGTTGACTCAAGCGATATTGTATCAGGTAGCGGTGTTGTGTCCGGAAGCAGTATTGATTTTAAGTCATCTGGTCCAGGTAACATTGACGTATGGGATTTTGGTGGTATAGAGGAAAGTAATACTGCTCTTTATACTAATCATATTAACCGTGATTTTCTTGATAACTTTACTGCTGTTGGTGATGAAGCTAGTGGAAACAAGGGTAAATTTATTAACGGAGGTACATTTGACTTAGGTGGAGAATTATCGGTTACAACTAATGCAAATGACCGTTTATTTTATGATGGAAAAAATGGTATAAGAAGTTATGGCGATAATGCCAAGGCCACAACTGCTTATTCCGATGGATATACTGCAAATGGTATGTGGTATGCAAATGGTACAGGTGGTGACAACAGGAGATTTTTCCAATTTGACAATGTTTTAGCCGGTACTGAAATTAAGGTTTATGCAGGCTGTTCAAATTCAAGTGACGGTATGGTTGAATTTACGGCTGTTAATGGTACTCAGGCAGAAGAAATTATTTTACCTGACGGTGCTTGTGATATTGTAAGTTTTATTGCTAAGGAAAGCGGATCCTACAAGTTATGGTTCAGTGCTGCAGGAGGCAAACCTATTGTAAACAGACTTGTAAAGACACCACCTGTTGAAGTTAATGCTAATATTAACCTTAATTCACTTTCTGTAAGTGAATATGGCGTTAGTTTTAAAAATGATTTAACAGGTGATACTATTGAGGCTGTTGTTTCAGGAACTACTGCAACTGCTACATTAACTCCCGGTTATTCTTATACAGCTACATTAACAGGTGCAGTAGGTTTTGGATTTACTAATGCAACTAAGAGAGTTGATATTACTACTGATGATTTAGTATCTGGAGTTAAAACAGTTTCTATGGATGTTGAGACTAAATCAACATATAAGGCTACAGGTAAGATTACAGGATTTACAAATGGTTATGATGTATCTAAATTAGTTCTTACTTTAATTCCGGATGCAGATTCTTTAGCAGATACAGTTATAGCAGTTGTAGGTGCTGATTTATCCTTTGAAGCAACTCTTGAGCCTGATGTAGTTTATACAGCTTCTATTGCAGGCGTAAATGACTATGAAATTATTTCAGGCGGAATATTTACAGAGTCTAAAGATATTAATCAGGATATTACTGTAGCAATGAAAACAACTTATACTGTTAGTGGTAAGATTGTTGGTGGTGCTATTGTTACAAGTATTGCCTTTGTTAATGTTGAAGATGGATATTCTTATGGTGGAGTAGTTGATGGTGACACTTACACAGTTATTTTAAGATCTGGCTCTTATGAAGTAAAAGCAATTGCTGACCATTATACTACATCCGGACATATTGTAGTTGAGAATAAGAATGTTAATAAGGATATTTTATTTGTTCCTGATACACATACTCCTCCAACAGTTGATACTAATGTAAAAGATATTTATGTTGGCTGTGAGGGAATGGTTAATAACTTTGCAACTATGAAGGAAGCTTTAGAGGCTGCTAAGGTTATAAATCCTACTTCTGAGGCTGAAAGAGTAACCATACATATTGCTCCCGGTACTTACAGAGAGCAGATATCAGTAGAAACTCCTTATGTTACTTTTGTTCCTGAAGGTAATGGAGAAGTAGTATTAAGCTGGTACTATGGCATTGGCTACAGATATTATTCTGTAGATAAAACAGGTTACTATAATGAAGAAAATGCTTTTGATAAGTATGAGAAAGATACAGAAGCTGCTAAATGGGGCGTAGGTACTTATGTTAAGAAGACTGCTAATGGTTTCAAGGCTGAAAACATTACTTTTGAAGCATCATTTAATAAGTACATTACTGATGAAGAAATTGCTGACGGTGTAACTGCAACAGGCATTCTTCCTGAAAGAAATTATGCTTTAGATGTAACAAGCAAGGCTGCTACTGAAAGAAGTACAGCACTTATTGTTGAGGCGGATCAATCAGAATTTAAGAATTGTAAAATGATTGGTTCTCAAGATACTCTTTATATGGGTGATGGTACTCATACATATTATAAGAATTGTATGATAGAAGGTAATACTGATTATATATTTGGTTCAGGTAATGCAGTATTTGATGGCTGTGAATTAAGGTACTGCGGCTACAGTGATTTAGGTATGGGCGGATATATAACTGCAGGCAGATCTAATAATGCAGAAGGTTATATGGGATACTTATTCAGAGCTTGTACTGTAACCAATAAGGAAGGTATGAAGCACGCAAAGGGCTATTACGGAAGACCTTGGGATGCAGGCTCAGATATTACATTCTTAAATACAACTTTAGAAAATACTGATGCTATTACTGATGAAGGATGGACTTCAATGTCAGGTGTGGCACCTGAAAGTGCAAAGTTTAAGGAATATGGAACAATGCTTGCAGATGGTACTCCTGTTGATACTTCAAAGAGAGTTACAGGTACTGTTTTAACTGATGAACAGGCTAAATCTATTGATGCAAAGGCTTATTTAGGTTGGAATGCTACTTACTATGTAGAGGATACTTTACCTGTTGAGTTTACAATAACTCCTTACTTTTCTACAGATGGTGATGTTTTATTACCAGCTACAGGTAATACTTTTGTTGTAAAGTATTCGTTAGGTGCTAATGATGACAATGATGCGTCTAAAATAACATATATTTTAGTTAAGGATGGTATAGAAACTGTTATTAAGTCAACTACTGCTGCTGCTAACAGTGGTGTTAAGCTTACTAACGATATGATTGGTTCTGTATTAAAGGCTACAGTAACTCCTTGTACTATTTTGGGTAATGTTGGAACGGCTAAGTCTACTGTTACGGAAAAAGAAATTACTTTAGGCTCAGGTTCTATTGATACTGAAAGACCAAGCGGTAAGTCTGTGATATTCTTAGCAGGTGATTCTACAGTTAAGGATTATTCAGCCGGTGCAATTAATAACTCCGGTGCTAACAGACCTGAGGGTGCTTGGGGTGAATTCTTAGGTTACTTTGTAAATGATAATTATGAAGTTATGGACTATGCACAGGGTGGCAGAAGTTCAAGAACCTTTATTGATGGTACATCAAGTGGCAATGACAGATATTTAGATAAGATTAAGGAACAGATGGTTGCAGGCGACTATTTATTTATTCAGTTTGGTCATAATGACAGTTCTGCTTCTTATGTAGATAGATATGTGCCTGTTGGTACTCCTGATGCAAATGGTGTATATCCATATATTGCGCCTACTGCTGAAGGTGCGGGTGACGGTACATTTAAGTGGTATTTACAGCAGTATGTAGATGCAGCAAAGGCTGTAGGTGCTACTCCTGTTATGGTAACTCCTGTTTCAAGAATGTACTTTAATTCAGATGGTACAATTAGATCACATCATGGAGATAATGACGAATATGTAACAGCAACTAAACAGGTTGCAGAAGAAAATGGTATCCTTTGTTTCGATCTTTACAGCTGGACTAAGAATATGTATGAAAATGCTTATAAGGTTGATGGTGATAACGGTGAATCAAGTCTTGCTTACAGATTATTTGCGGCAGGTGAAAAGACTCATCATTCTAAGCTGGGTGGTTTTGCTATTGCTGCTGACCTTGCAGAAATGATTCAAAATTCTACTTTAGGCTTTGCTAATGCTATTGTAGCTCCAAAGACTATGTATATTACCGATGACAAGAATAATACCGAATTTGTTGTAAATAACAGCGGTGTATTTACAAGTTACGGCAGAAATACAGAAAGTATTTTTGATACATCTGTTTCTTGCGAATATTGGACAGATTATATTAATAACACTTTAGTTAATATTGTAAATGCTCCTGAGGCAACAACAGAAATAACAACAGAGGTTTCTACAGAGATGACAACTGTTATAGATCCACCGATAGGTGATTTTATGGGTATAGAACCTGTAGTTGTAAGTCAGGCTGATGGAAAATTAATTGTTGATTATAATATTGTTAATACAACCGGTAAGGGCTTTAATAATTATACAATGTTCTTTACATTTGATTCAAATGTTTTAACTCCTATTTCAGTTGAAGAGGGAGATATAAGTATTGATATAGTAGATGCTGTGGGTACAGCTGTAAAGGAAAATGCTGCAAATGCTGCAAACATTACAAATCAATTTAATGATGTTCCGGCAGCTAACAATAATGATTTCCCTGGTGCTGATGGAATTAAGACACAGGCAGAATTAGGAAAGATCAAGGTTTCTTACTGTATATTTGATAAGGAATTTACTTCAGCTAGCGGATCATTGCCTGCATTTAATGAAAGTGGAAAATTATTTACAGTTACATATGATATTAAGGGTGATTTATCAGGTTCAACCTTAGCTACGTTAGTTAATACAATAAATGCTGTATCATCAGATTTGAACATTGTTTATACACCAAATCTTATAAAAGATTATGAATATAAGTTTCCGGGTGAGGTGCCTACTGAAAATACAACAGAGGCAACAACAGAAGAGACAACAGTTGAAACAACAACTATTGTTAATCCGCCGGAAGGTGAATTTATAGGTATAGAACCTGTAGTTGTAAGTCAGGCTGATGGAAAATTAGTTGTTGATTATAACCTTGTTAATACAACTAATAAGGGATTTAATAACTATACAATGTTCTTTACATTTGATTCAAATGTTTTAACTCCTATTTCAGTTGAAGAGGGAGATATAAGTATAGATATAGTAGATGCTATGGGTATAGCTGTAAAGGAAAATGCCTCAAATGCTGTAAATATTACAAATCAGTTTGCAAATGTTCCTGCAGCAACCAATGATGATTTCCCTGGTGCTGATGGAATTAAGACACAGGCAGAATTAGGAAAGATTAAGGTTTCATATTGTATATTTGATAAGGAATTTACTTCAGCTGCAAGCGGTCCATTACCTGCATTTAATGGCAGTGGAAAGTTGTTTACAGTTACATATGATATTAAGGGTGATCTTTCAGGTTCAACTTTAGCAACAATAATTCCTGTAATAAATGCCGTTTCATCAGATTTAAACATTGTTCATAAACCAACTTTCATTAAAAATTATGAATATAAGTTCTCTGGTGAAAGTACTACTGAAAATACAACAGAGACAACAACAGAAGTTACTACTATATCAGATGCAACAACAGAAGCTACTACTAATTCAGAAGTAGATACTACTACTGAAATTAAAACAGATTTTGTTGTTGAAACTTCGACTAATATTGAAGTTTCAACAGAAGCGACAACTGGTACTCCTGTGACAGAAAGTCCTACGGAATTTACTACAAGACGTCCATCAACAGGCAGCAGTGGTGCAGGTGCATCAAGCCTAACGGTACATGGTTATACAAAGACTATTACAACAGAGTCAATAACAGAAATTACTACTAAGAGTAATGAAGAAAAGACTGAAAATAATATTGACTCTCTTCCATATATTAAGGTTGTAATTGATAGCAGGGATATTATAATTAATGGTAATTCTTATGCTATGGATGTGGCTCCTTATATCCAGTCTTCTTCTAATTCAACTATGGTTCCGCTTAGATTTGTGGCTATTGCCATTGCAGGTGGGGATATTGAAAAGGCTGATACCAGTGATATAGTAGTTTGGGACGCTATAGCTAAGACTGCAACTATTAAGAAGGGTGATACTATTGCCGTATTTACTGCAGATAGCAATATTGCTGTTATTAATGGTGTTGAAATTTCAATGAATTATGGCGTTGTTTCTGAAATCAAAGATTCAAGAATGTTTGTTCCATTCAGAGTTATTGGTGAGGCATTAGGCGCTGATGTAGATTGGGATGAAGTTGAAAAAGCTGCTTATTACAATAAAAAGTAGTTAATAATTATATTTTAAAGAGCTCCGGGTTGCCGGAGTTCTTTTTTGTATAATAAAATTTGAATTTAACTTGACACTCCCCTAAGGGTATAGTTTATACTAATATTAGAATTAATTCTAAGGAGTGATAAATAATGCTGATAAGCATTGGTCAATTTTCAAAAATCTGTTCTGTAAGTATAAAAACTTTGAGATATTACGATAAAGTAGATCTTTTAAAACCGATAAAAGTCGATAAGTTTACGGGATACAGATATTATGATGAGGCACAGTTAAAAGATATGCTGACAATAAACAGACTTAAACGCTATGGTTTTCAACTAATAGAGATAAAGGCGTTTTTATCACAAACAGATAAAAGAGTACTCTTTTCAAAATTAAAGGAACAATATGATTTAATAAAAACTGATATAGGACAAAAAACTATGCTTTTATCGGAGCTTAATGACCTAATCAGAAATTTTGAAAGGACGGGAGAATTTATGTCATACGAGAACAATTACAATATTAGTATTACCAAAAGCAGAGAGCTTGCTATTTTAAGCAGCAGGCAAAATATGTCAATTAGTGATTTTGGTAAGTACTATGGAGAACTTTTTACAAAGATTGTTAGAGGTAATATAACTACAGATGGGGCAGTTCTTGCAATTTATCATGACAAAGAGTTTAATGAAAATAACAGTGATATTGAAGTTGGTATAGCTATTAAGGATAAATCAAAGGCAACAAAAATTCTTGATAGCTGTCTTTGTGCAACAACTGTGCATAAAGGTGCCTATGCAAATTTAACAGAAGCTTATGCAGCTTTAGTTAAGTGGATTAATGATAATGGGTATAAAATTACTGCACCACCTTACGAAATTTATGTTAAGAGCCATGTGGACAACATACCTGTCAGTGAATGGGAAACTCAGATTTTTTTCCCTGTTGAGAAGGAAGTTTAAAATGGAGCATATAATTAGAGCATATATTAATTAGTTAAAAACAAAGGGTGATGTTGTATTTTTCAACATCACCCTATTAAGAATTTATTTACTTGTATTAAAGACAGTGGTTATGTATATTTCTCTTATATGATGCTTACTTCTGATATATTTTAAAGCATTAAGTGCCATATTATAATTTTCAAAAAAACCAAAAACAGTAGGACCACTACCACTCATAAGCGAACCTATAGCACCATTATTAATCATAGCCTTTTTAATAGTATCAATGATTGGATAGTTTTTAATGGTAACGCTTTCAAGCACATTGCACATATTATCACAAATACTTTGTAAATCCTTGTTTTTAATGAATTCAATCATTTTTTTATTGTCCGGATGCTTGTCTACTTTGCTTAAATCAAGACTTCCGAATACGGTAGCAGTAGATACATTAATAGGTGGTTTTGCTATAAGCAGTGTACTATCAGGAAAAGGTGGAAGCTGTGTCAGCTTTTCTCCTATGCCTTCTGCAAGAGCCGTACCCCTTAATATACAATATGGTACATCGGCACCTAAAGTTTTTCCAAGAGCCATAAGTTCAGTATCACTTGCATTAATTTTTAGTAAATTTCTGATACCTACAAGAGTTGCGGCACAATCACTGCTGCCTCCGGCCATTCCTGCAGTTACGGGAATATTTTTATCAAGATGCAAACTTATACCTTCTCTTATATTATATTTTTCTTTCATAAGAGCAGCAGCTTTGTAGACTAAGTTTCTTTCATCGCAAGGTAACCAACTATAGTTTGATGTCATTTCAATAATACCTGAATTTGTTATTTTAATGCTAAGGTTATCACAAAGGTTGACTGTTTGCATAATCATTGACAAATCATGATAACCATCTTCTCTTTTTCTGAGTACATCAAGCGTTATATTAATTTTTCCTCTTGCATTTAGCTTAATTTGTTTCATAACTAATCCCACCTTTAAATATCTTATTTTAGTATACAAAAATACTAAGAATTAGTCAATCATTTCTTATTTTCTATTTGTGCTACTATATAAGGTAAGGTTCTAAAATCATTAATTATGTAATTAGCACCAGCATTTTTAAACTTATCATGGACTTTTTTTCTGGAAATGTTTTTATCTTCATCACTTAATGCTTCAAATTCAGCGTATGATAAACCCATTTCAGAACTACCGTCTATTACACCAACTGTAACAACACCTGCATTTATGCCTTCTTTTATATCATTTACTGTATCTCCCACTTTTATAACATTGCGTACTGAACTGACCCCCATTTTTTCCATATTTTTAAATATCATATATGGATTAGGTCTGCCCTGTCCATTTACCTGATCTGCATTTATCCAACAATCTACAATGATGCCCTTTTTAGCTGCAATTTTAGTCAAAAATTCCATTACCTCTGTTGAATAACTGGTTGTTGAGCCTATTCTTATACCGGATTCTCTTATTTTTTCAAGTGCCTGTTTTACATATTCTTTAGGTGAGGAATACTTTTCTACTTTTTCAAATATTTTGTTTTCAAATCGTCTGTTTAATTCTCTTACGTCACCTTCATTAGGTTCTATACCTGTGTTTTTATACCAAAGTTTTGAAACTCTTTCACTTTCAAGTATAGCTCTTATATGATCTACTTTTTCAATACCCATTTTAGCACGAATTTCTTTCGTTGTAAGTGAAATACCAAATTCCTGAAATATTTCTCTGTAGTTTTCTTCAGTTGCCATACAGCCGTAGTCAACTATTGTACCTGACCAGTCTAAGATGACTGCTTCTATTTTTTTCATCATAAAACCTGCTTTCCTATATAATTATAATTATTATAAGTATAACATAAAAACTATAATTAAACAACAAGTTTAAATAAAATTATTATTAAAACTTTGTATATTACAGTTAATATTTTTACATATTATTAAAAAACTTGCAATTTGTAAACATATGTTGTATTATATAATTTATAGAAGGAAATGTAAAATTGAGTACATTTTTTTGAAATTAATATACGATGTAGTATTATAGGGAGGAAAAATAATGACTCCAGAAGAAAAAATAGGTAATAATAAAATTGCAAATGTATCAAATTCTATGGATAATAATAAAATTCATAATAATAAGCCTAAGCTTGTTTTAAGATGTGATAATGTCACAAAAAAATTTGGAATTAAAACTATTATAAATGATTGTAGTATAACCCTTAATAAAGGAGAAGTAATGGCTGTTATTGCTCCTGAGGGTCATGGTAAGTCTACTTTGGCTAAGCTTACAGCAGGTCTTATTTCGGCAAGTGAAGGTAGTGTTAATATCAGAGGTGTTAAGGCAGGCAGAATAACAAATGCTATTGTAAGCTATCAGCCGGATATTCCATATTTTAAGTATGATACTACAGTGTCTGAGCTTTTAAATATGTACAGTAGATTTTTTAAGGATTTTAGCTATAAAAGAGCTTATCAGCTTTTGAAGCATTTTGATATTTCAAGGCGTACACGTTTTGAAAACCTTTCAACTACCGCACTTTATATAGTAGAGGTTATTATGGTTTCAAGCAGAAAAGCAAGTCTTTATATATTTGATGATCCTATTGTTCATTGTGATCCTAAGTACAGAGAGGACATTATTACTATTATCGATAAATGCAGAAAGAATGGTGCAGTATTACTTTTTTCTCAGATTGCACAAGGGCTTGATGACATTACTGATAAAGTTATATTTTTAAAGCACGGGACAATAATTAAGGAGTTTTATGATGCAGATTCCTTTGAGTCTGAGTTTGGAAATAGTTTATTAAATGATGTTTATAGGGAGGTATTTAAGCGTGCTTAATCTTTTGTATTATGATATGAAGGCTACTGTTAAGAGAAGTTGGTATTATATTATAATTATTGCTTTGCTTTCTCTTCTTGTACGTTTTCTGTGTAGTGATGCTTTTATGTCTTTCTTTACGGATATGAATTTTATATATGCTTATGTTATTGGTGTAGTTGCAGCCGGATTTTTAGGAGCTTTCGGCATACTGATTACTCTTATTGTTATTGTATATCAGGCACAATGGTTTGATGAAAACATACTTTCATCTCAGGGTCAGCTTACTAATATGCTGCCTGTTGCAAGTTGGCAAATTATTTTAAGTAAAATTATTACTGCTTTTATTTGGAGTTTAGTTCTTGTTGTTATGGCAATAGGGGTTGTGTGTATTGTCATGGTAAATACTGAGTACTTTGAAAGTTTTGCTAAGTCTGTAGTTGAGATTGGTGCTAATAATCAGATAGAGATGAGCCCTGTAGGTCTTATTATATCTGTAGGATTTTATATTGTTACAGGAATTACTTCTTTTGTTTCGCTTTGTTTTGTATCTCAGATGATAGGTCAGATGTTTGGAAGACTTAGAAATTTTGGAATTCTTATTGCTTTCATAGCAGTTTTGGTTATAAGTCTTTTTATAGAATATAGTATTGCTCGATTGATTGGTATAGTTGTTCCAAATGGCATAGCTACTAATGAAATTGTAAGGTTTTGTATTCAGGCTGCTGCTAAGCTTACAGTTATAAATATAATTACAATTGCAGTGTATGGGCTAATATCATCTGTTATTTTAAAAAAATTTTTATCTGTTGTATAAAAGACCCCCAGTATTAATGCTGGGGGTTTTTATAACAAATTTTTAATATATTATAATTATTTATAAAATTCTCCAAATACCTATTCCAATAAAAACAATTGTAAAAAAATATCCAAGTCCGAAAATTTTACAAAACCAAATACCAATGCCAATGCCAATAAGAAAAGCACCCAATATATATTTCTTTATATTGCAAAATTTCACTTAAAACACCCTTATTCTTTTAATAAAAGTGTATGCAAAAATACTCAATCTCTTGACATAATTAATATAAGAATACCTTCACATACAGAAACAGTAGCTGTATCTGTAGTCATTGTATTACTTACACCTAAAGAGTGACCTATTTCCATAGTATCATTATTTAGTATATAATCAAGATTTTCTGTAGTTATACCATTTACCTGAGTTGTAAGAGGTATAAGTGATACAGTTTGACCTTTTTCCCCTACAATATCTATACTATCTTCAACAAGAGTAATTATGTTGTGTTCATCTAAAAGACAAGCTCTTATACCTAATCTCACAGGTCTTAAAAGAATATGTACATTAGCAAGACTATGATCAAAACGACTGCCTAAACCGCCTACAATGTAAATTTCATCGGAATTCTTTTCAATGGCTAAATCAATAGCTATTTCCATATCCGTCTTATCTTTTTTTACCGGATATTCAATTTTTAAAACACCTAAGTTATCAAAAAAATCAGCATCCTCTTTGTTGGCAGAGTCAAAATCACCTACCATAACATTTGGCATAATCATCATGGCTCGACAATGTCTTATACCACCATCACATGCTATAATATAGGCATCATCAAAGTATTCTCTTATTATATCATAATCATTTATTTCTCCATTACCGATTATCATAGTTTTCATAGTGTTACCTCATCTTTAGTATTAATATTTGCATAGTATTTCATTAAATTTTATAATTCTATCTGCTGTATTACCATTACCAAAAATAGCAGATCCTGCTACAATAACATTTGCTCCGGCGTTAAGGGGACGATTTAAGTTGTTTAGGTTAATTCCTCCATCAATTTCTATATCATAGCTAAAACCATTTTTTAATTTAAATTCTGCAAGACCTTCTACATTTTGAAGAGTAGCTTCAATAAAGCTTTGCCCTCCAAAACCGGGTTCAACACTCATAACAAGGAACATATCTACATATTCAGCAAGATATAATATCTCTTTGTAACTAGTTTTAGGCTTAATAGTAACTGCTGATTTTTTACCGAGAGATTTAATTTTCTTTAAGACGGATATACAATCATCAGTTGCCTCATAGTGAATATTAATAATATCTGAGCCAGCTTCAGCAAAGGCTTCAATATATCTTTCAGGTTTAACAATCATTAAGTGTACATCAAGCACCAAATCTGTTATTTTTCTAATACTTTTAATAACAGGTATGCCTATAGAAATATTTGGAACAAACATACCATCCATTACATCAATATGAAGGTAAGGAACTTTATTTTCCTCACAAATTTTAATTTCCCTGTCAAGCTTAGTGAAATCGGCAGAAAGCAATGAGGGTGACAATAAATATTTCATAAATTATCTCCTTTGTTTTAATTCATTGTATAAATGTATAAATCTGTCATATCTTTCTTTTGAAATATCTTTTCCTATTTGTTCTTTTACTGCACAATCAGGTTCGGAAATATGAGCACAGTCAATAAATCGGCATAGACCTAAATATGGGTTAAATTCTCTGAAATAGTATTGAATTTCTTCAGCTTCTATATAATCAAGGGTAAGAGATGTAAAACCGGGAGAGTCAACAATAAATATATTATTATCCATATTTAAAAGTTCCACTTCTCTTGTAGTGTGTTTGCCTCTTTCAATTTTTTTACTTATTTCACCTGTCTGACGATTACTTTCAGGAACAATAATGTTAATAAGACTTGATTTTCCCACACCTGAAGGTCCGGCAAAAACAGTTACGCCCTTAATAAGCTTTTTTAAAGTTTCAATACCTGTATTCGTTTTGGCAGAAACATAAACAACAGGATAAATGTTGTTATAAATTCGGTTAAAGTTTTGTCTTTCCTCACAGTTAGAAAGATCTGATTTGTTAATACAAATAACAATGTTAGGTATTTTTTGAGTTTCTGCCAAAATTAAAAAACGATCAAGCAAATCCATATTAATATTTGGACTTGCTGCGGCAAAGGTAATGATTGCAGTATCAATATTAGACACTCTGGGCCTTATTAGTAAATTTTTCCTTTTTTGTATTATATCAAGTGCACCTTTTTTATTATTTTCATCAAGGACGGTAAAAGTAACAAAATCACCTACTGTAGGAGTTATTTTTTCCTTTCTGAACTTACCTCTGGCACTGCATTCATATATGGAATTGTTGGCATTTACATAATAAAGACCGCCAACACCTTTTATTATTCTTCCTGTCATATTTTTTTCCTTGTCTGTAATCTTGAAATTATTATTTGGTAGCGCTATAGATTATATTACCGTTAACAGTAACAGTATATTCTGTACTGCCATCTGAAATATCGTTTACATCAAAGGGGAATTCATCTTTAGAAAGAGTAAGCTCCTTTAATACTATTTCATTGCCGTTTTTATTTGCAGTTACCTTAACAGTATTTGAATCGGATAAAATGGATTTATCCGGGTTTACAGGAATACTTACAGATTTTTCAGAAGGTATTGAAGTTACAGCTTCAGGTGCTGAGGTTATATCTTCTGTTTTTGCTTCTGTTTCAGTTTCCTTAATATCTATAATTGCAGGTACATTTATTGATGTCATTTCTGATACCTCTGCCCTTTCACCACGACTAATGGTAACTGTAATCTGACTGCCAATAGAAACCAATGTATCAGGAGCAATGCCCTGGTCAATTACATTTCCGGAAGGTACTGTATCACTATAGCCATCAATAAATTTAGCATTTAACCCCAAATCATCAAGAAGAGCTGCAACTTCTTCCTGGGATTTAAGCTTAAGATTTGGTACTTTAACCTCTTCTGATACATTTCCCTGACTAACCTTAACGTCTATTTTAGCATCAGCTGTTACCATTTCTCCTGATTCGGGTGTTTGTTCAATAACTTCTCCTACAGGCTTATCACTATTAACATAATCTACATTGCCTATAGTAAGCCCCATTTCAGCAAGGGTTTCTTCAGCTTTGGATTTTCTCATACCTACTATGTCAGGTACCTGTATATCTCCGGCACCAAAACTTACATATAAGACAACAACATCTCCGACATTTACTCTTTCTCCTTTTTCAGGAGTTTGTTCAGCAATACAGCCTGTGTCAACGTCGGCTTTATAAACATCTTTTCTTTCAACTGTAAGTCCTTGTTTTTCTGCTTTTCGACAAGCTTTTTCGTATGTCATACCTATAAAATTAGGTACTTTAATAGTATCACCATATAATGTTTTGTTTAATATATTACCGCCAACAGTAATAAGGAGTATAATAAGTATACCTGTTATTATAGCAGTAATTATAACATTTCTTTCTCTCTTTTTTATTTCAAGATTTTCATCATCATCAATTACTGGTACAATCTTTTTTAAAGGATTTTGAGATTTATTTTTTATTTCAATAGCATTTTTTAAAGCTGTAGCCATAGCTCTTGCGTTTTGATATCTGTTTTTTGATTCTTTTGCACAAGCTTTTTTTATGATATCTATTATTTCAATAGAAACACGAGGGTTAATATTTCGTGGATCCGGAATAGGAGTCTTAATATGCTTCATTGCAAGATCAAGGGCAGATTCTCCCTCAAAGGGAATAGTGCCTGTTACCATCTCATAAAGCACAATACCTAAGGAATAGATATCACTTCTTTGGTCTACATCATCACCCTTTGCCTGTTCAGGTGAGAAGTAATGTACTGATCCCATGTAATCTCCCTGAGTATTTTCTATGCTGTTTGCTTTAGCAATTCCAAAATCTGTAACTTTTGCAATAAGTTTTCCGCCAATTTTAGTAAGTAAAATATTTTCAGGTTTAATATCTCTGTGAATTATACCATGAGCATGGGCATTTTCAAGACCTGATGCAATTTGCATAGCAATATCGCAGGCAAGCTTATTTTCAAGAGGTGCCTTTTGATTAATAAGGTCTTTTAAGGTATAACCGTCAATATATTCCATAACAATATAGTGAATATCACCATCGTTGCCAACATCATAAACATTGACAATATTAGTATGGGCAAGTTGTGCAGCTGCTCTTGCTTCAGTACTGAAGCGGTTAATAAAACCGTTGTCATCTATATAATCAGACTTTAAAACTTTAAATGTAACATCTCTGCCAAGCTTTAAATCATTTGCTTTATAGACAATAGCCATACCACCCTTACCTAAGGTTTCAAGTATTTTATATCTTTGACTGATAATTTGACCTTTTTCAAGTAGCATAGTTACACCTCCCCTAAATTTCAATAACAATAGCAGATATATTATCATTGCCACCATTATTGTTTGCTGTGGAAATAAGCATATCTACTCTATCTTCAATACTAAAACCTTTGGCTTTTGCTATGTTGCAGATTTCGTCATCTTCAAGCATAGAGTTTAAGCCATCACTGCACATAACTACAATGTCATTTTCTTTAACTTTTACTATAAGTCCGTCAGTAGTAACATTACAGTCTGTACCGACTGCTCTTGTTATACAATTTCTTTGAGGATGAAATCTTGCTTCATTTTCTGTTATCTGACCTGCCTTAATCATTTCTGCCACAAGGGAGTGGTCATTTGTTATTTGACAAATTTTGCCATCAGTTATTTTATAAAGTCTTGAGTCACCAACATGTGCAATATACATATTGTTACCTAAGATTGTTGCTGCAATCATTGTTGTGCCCATTTCACTATACTCAGCATATGTCTGGCCAAGTTTATAAACAGCATCATTTGCCATATTTACACCACCAATAAGCATATCAAGGGGTTCTTCTGTGCTATCAGGCTGATATTTATTAAGATATGCAAGAAATGCTTCAATAGCAGTGTTACTTGCTACTTGACCAGCTTTATGTCCACCCATGCCATCAGCTACTATATATAAATTATGTAGTTTGCCCACAGGCTCATTTGATATATATATTGAGTCTTCATTTTTTGGGCGAATTTGACCTATGTCGGTTTTACCATAGCCTAACATACTATTCCTCCTTTAATTTGTTTTTATAGCTTTTTCTTAATTGTCCGCAGGCTGCATTTATGTCACTTCCCAACTTTCGTCTTATTGTAGTTTCAATACCTGAGGATTGTAATATTTCAGCAAAGTGTTTTATATTTTCTTCAGTGCTTTTTATATAGTTGTTTTCTTTTACATCATTTATAGGTATAAGATTAACGTGGCACATTATACCTTTAAGCCTAGATGATAGTTCTCTGGCATCTTTGTCGCTGTCATTTATACCTTTTATTAGTGCATACTCAAAGGTAACACGCCGTTTAGTAGTGTTTGCATAGTCTTTAGCCGCAGTTATAAGTGAGACAAAATCGTAGCGTTTTGCAATAGGCATAGTCCTTTGACGTATATCATTATTAGGAGCATGTAGAGAAATTGCAAGTGTTATTTGCAGGTTTTCTTTTGCTAAATTATATATTTTATCCACAAGACCACATGTAGAAAGTGTAATATGTCTGTGACTTAAGTTGTTGCCTTCTTTGGAGTGAATAATTTCTAAAAAATCTATTACATTATCATAGTTATCAAGTGGTTCACCGCTGCCCATAATGACTACATTTGAAATTCTTTCGCCAATATCCCGTTGTATTTCATAAATTTGACCTGCCATTTCACCGGGAAGAAGATTTCTTTCAAGTCCATCTACAGTTGAAGCACAAAATGTACAGCCCATCCTGCATCCTGCCTGAGAGGATATGCATATGGCATTTCCGTAAGAATATCGCATAAGTACACTTTCAATGACAATATTATCACCAATATCAAAAAGATATTTGATTGTATTATCCTCCTTTGATACTAACTTTTCAACTATTTTTAAGTTTTTAATTATATAGCTGTTTTCGAGCTTTTTCCTTAAAGCTTTTGATAAGTTTGTCATTTCGTCAAAAGAAGTAACTTGCTTTTGGTGCAGCCAGCTATATATTTGTTTTGCCCTGAATGGTTTTTCACCTATTTTTTCAAGTTCAATTTTAAGTTTTTCAGGAGTAAGGGAGCGCAAATCCATTTTATCCATTTTTTCTCATCCTTGCTATAAAAAATCCGTCTGTATCATACTCATAAGGTAAAAGCTGAATGTAGCCGTCAGAGGCAGTATTGCAGTTTATACTCTCAGGCAAGTATTTATATATGCTTTCGGTAGTAAAGTTGTATTTATTGCAAAACCACTTTACATTTTCAATATTTTCCTTTGGTGATATTGTACATGTAGAATACACAAGCACACCATTCTTATTAATCATGGAAGCAGATGCTGCTAAGATTTTTCTTTGTATTTCTGACAATTCTTCAATGTCTGTATATACTTTATTATATTTTATATCAGGCTTTTTTCTTAAAAGACCAAGACCTGAGCAGGGAGCATCTACCAGCACAAAGTCAGCTTTAGTAGTATTATCAGTTTCAGTGGCATCTTTCAGTTGAGGAATGATTGAAGTAAGCCCAAGCCGTTCTGAACCTGATTTAATAAGCTCAAGCTTATGTTCATAAATATCTCTGGAATAAACCTTACCTGTATTATTCATGTATTCGGCTATTGCAAAGCTTTTGCCTCCGGGAGCAGAACATACATCTACAACCGTTGAATTTTCTGTCGGTGCAAGAATTTTTACTGCAAGCATAGAACTTTCATCCATAATATGAAATAAGCCTTTATTATAGCATTTACTATTAGCTATGTTGTTTGTTCTGTAAATATACAAACTATTGTCAAGTAGTGTATCATTGTTTACAGCAATTCCTTCATTAAAAAGATTTTCTTCTAAAGATTTCTTGTCGATTTTAGTGGTATTTACACATATACTAAGTTTTGGAGGTTGAGTAAAAGCAATACAAGTTTTTTTAATATCTGAAACACTCATATCTGATTCCCAATATTTGAGAAGCCATTCAGGATAAGAATATTTTATAGCAATAGCCTCAAATTTATCATTTGGATATTTAATATTGTCTTTTTCTCTTGCAACAGATCTCAATACACCGTTAACAAAACCTGCAAGAGTTGAAAAATTTCTTTTCTTTGCAAGTATAACAGCTTCATTGCAGGCAGCAGATATGGGTATTTTATCCATATATAGTATTTGATAAGCTGCAATTCTTATATTATTTAATATAAAAGGTTTCATTTTTTCTGTCTTAATTTTTGAAAAATTGTTTATAATATAGTCAATGTTAATAAGATTTCTCAGTGTGCCATTGACGAGTTCGGTTATAAAAGCTTTTTGTACAGAAGTCAGCTCTTTATGTTTATTTAATGTTTTTCTTAGAATAATGTTGTTGTAAGCACCGTCTTCAAGTATATCCATTAATATAAAAAGTGCAATTTCTCGTTCTTTCATAATTTTATCTCCAAAATAGCTTTAATTTTATGTTAATCTAGTGTATAATTAAAATAAGAAATAAATTTTAAGATATTATAATCTAATATATATCTTACCACATTTTATTGAATTTAAAAAGAGTTTTTTGGAAGGAGTTTAAATATGTTTAGAACAATTAAATGGTATTTGAAATTTATAGGTTCACTTATATGTAATAATCACTATTTAAAAAAGGCTGACAGGCTTTTGGACAGTGGAAAACATCAGGAGTATGAGGAATTTGTAACTAAAAAGGTTTCTGAATGGGCAATGGACAGAATGAAAGATTCCGGTGCTGATGTGAATGTGTATGGTTTAGAAAATATCCCTAAGGAAGGCAGTATGCTTTTTGTTTCAAATCATCAGAGTAATTTTGACATACTTTTATTGCTGTCTTATTTGCCGGTATCAAAAGGTTTTGTTGCTAAGGTTGAGCTTGGTAAGTTTCCTTTTGTTAATCAATGGATGAGAAGAATACATTGCCTTTTTATGGACAGAAATGATATTAAACAGTCTGCACAAATAATAATTGATGGAATTAAGCAGCTTAAAAACGGTATAAATATGGTAGTTTTTCCTGAAGGAACCAGGAGTAAAAACGGATCTTTGGGTGAATTTAAAGCCGGCAGCTTTAAATTGGCTACAAAAAGTAAAAGACCTTTAGTACCAATTACTATTGATGGCACGAGAAATGTTATGGAAGCAAACAATTACAGAATAAAGGCTGAAACAATTAATTTGTACATTCATAAACCAATTGACACAACATTACTTTCTAAGGATGAATTGGCAGAGTTGCCTGAAAAAGTCAAGGAAATTATTGATAAGGATTTGAGAAAATAAGGAAGTAAATTACACCTGATTGAATAAAAAATCTATGTAATGTAAAATCTAAAATAAAGAGAAAGAGAGGTTATATTTATGAAGAAGGAAAGAATGACTATACTTAAAATGGTAAGCGAGGGCAAGATTACAGTAGATGAGGCTATTAAGCTTATGGATAGTATGAAGTTATATAAGACAATTGAGACAGGGGATGTAATAGATAGTGTAAGGGAAAAAGTATGTGACTTCGTTGATGAGGCAAAACCTGTTGTTAAAAAATGTGCTGATGAGGCAAAAGAGGTTGGTGAAGAGGTATATAACATGGGTAAGGCTAAGGTTGAGGAGTACAAAACAAGAGCAAAAAATAAGGATTTTGTTGATGATGTTATTATTGAACCTGTTGATGAGGTGTTTGAGGCAACTAAGGAAGCAGTTAAGGATGTAAAAGAAGCAACTAAGGAAGCTGCTGAATATGTGGCAGAAACTACAATGGAGGCTAAAGATGATGTAGTGGAAACTGCAAAAGATGCTTTTAATATTGGAGATAATAATGTAAAGGATAATGAAGATAATATAATTGAGTAGCATATGATAAAAAAGCACCTTATGGTGCTTTTTTTCAGGATGCCAAAAAATAAATGTGTACTATTAAATATATTCTCTGTTTTTTCTATATTGTAACGGTGAAATTCCTTTAATTCTTTTAAAGACATCTCCAAAATAATTGCTGTCATTGAAACCTGCTTCATAAGCAATTTCGGTAATTGAAAGTTTAGTTTCTAAAAGCAACTCACAAGCTTTTTTAATCCTTAAATTAAGGAGATATTGTTTAAAACCAAAGCCGGTTACTTCCTTGAATTTTTTAGAAAAATATGTGTTGCTCATATGAACAAAGCCGGCGACTTTAGTAAGAGTAATATTTTTATTGTAGTTATCTATAATAAATTTGGCGGCTGCCTGTATGTTTTCATCACAGCTGTTTAAATTGCCTAAATTATTAAATATGTCGATTTCAAGTTTATCAATGGAGTATCTTTTATATCTTATTAAAAAAATCATTAATTCATTTAAGTAACATTCCATAAGTGTATGGGAAAATTCATCTGTATTTTTGTATTCATTATATAGTTGTGATATAAGTCCTTCTACGTATTCTCTGCGGTGAATAGGTATTGAAAAAATTCTTTGATTAAAGCAATCATCTATTTCAGATCGTCCGAATTTATTAATAATGGTGGAGATATGTTTGTCATTAAACAAGATATACGTTCTTTCATTGATTTTATCAGAGCTATATGTGGTTTGGTGCATAATATTTTTGTTTAACAATACCAAGTCTCCCTTAGATATATTGTAAATTTCACTTTCAATGAAAAACTTTCTTGTACCTGAAAGAAGATAATATATTTCATAAACAGGATGGAAATGTGCATTAGCCATTTCATAATATTTGCCCTGTCTGTTACTGCCAACTTCAATATCAGTGTAGCCTCGTCTTGTCATATTAACACCACCTAAAGAAATCTGTAATTTAATTATATCACACAAACTATTAGAGGTAAATACATTTTTTTTGTTGTAAAATATAAACAAAACACAGGGGGAATGTTAAATGATTAATTTAAGTTTTGAAAAAATATATTCAACAGACCGGATAAAGGAAAATTGTTACATTGGTTTACCTTTTAAAAAGGGAGAATTAAAAAATGCTTTAACAATTACTATAACAGATGATAAAAATAATGAATATGCTTCACAGTCAAAAGCTACTGCATTTTGGGATGATGGTAGTGTTAAGTGGCTTTTCACTAGATTTGAGGCGGATATATCAGCAAATAAGTGTGCAGAATATTTACTGCATACGGACAGATGTCCGGAAGAATTTAAGGGAATAAATTTTGCAGATGGTATTCTGGATACAGGCAGCATTAAAGTTAAATTAGGAAGTGGCAGTTATCTTTTTGATTATATTGAATACAAAGCAAAAAAATATGAAAGGGCTGTTAATATACCTGTTTTAGAAGATAAACGGGGCAATACATATAAATCACAGATTGAAAGCTGGGAGGTTGTTGAAAGCGGTAAGCTTACAACAATATTAAAATGTAAAGGAAATCATATTTTAAATAATAATAAGGTTTATGCTTTTGAAATTAAACTAACATTTAACAGAAATAAATCAGATTTTGAAATAGGTTACAGACTTATTAATACTGCTGATGAAAGACTTGATATTAAGAGTATAGTAATGTCTACAGAAATAGAAAATAAAGGTGAAATTAAAGCAACTACAGGTATTTCAAATTATAAAACCCGATTTACTCAAAGCAATGGCGAAGAAATATTTACCTATGTTGATGCGGAAATGCTTAAATTTGAATCAAATGAGCATAATGCAGAGGTATTTTACGGTACGTTTTTTGGTGATTTATCAAATGATGAAGCAGGTATAACTGCCGCTGTTTATCAGGCACAGCAAAATTTTCCGAAAGCTGTAAGGCTTTTTAAAAATAAAATGGAAATTATGCTTGTTCCTGATGGTATTGGAAGGGTTAAAATGGAAACGGGCATGGCAAGAGAGCAGAAAGTAATGTATTATTTTCATACTGCTGATGAGGATATTCAAAGTATAAATAACAAAACAATTATTTATCAGATGCCTGATAAGCCTTGCGTAAGTCCAAATGTGTTTAAAAATTCAGGAGTATTTCCTGATGTATTTGCAGATGGATATAATTATGATATTGAACTTTTTATTATGTCAAAAGCTGATGAACATTCAAGAGCCTATGGTATGATGAGCTGGGGAGATTCACCTGATATGGGGTATACTGCACAAGGAAGGGGCAAAGGTGCTCTTGTATGGACTAACAATGAATATGATTTTCCTCATGCTTGTGCACTTCAATATGTTAGAACCGGTACAAGAAGATTTTTAGATTATGTTATTGTATCTGCACAGCATTGGATGGATGTTGATGTATGTCATTACAGTAGCAATCCACTTTTAATGGGAGGACAGTACGAACATACCTGGGGACATGTTTTAGGAAAACATATTGTATGTTCTCATGAATGGGTTGAGGGGCTTTTGGATTATTATCATTTTACAGGAGATATTGAGGCATATAATACAGCTATAGGTATTGGTGAAAATATATTGAGATTGCTCGAAACACCAATGTTTCAAAATGTAGGTGAGGCAAACGCAAGAGAAACGGGATGGGCACTTCGTTCTCTTACTGCTCTTTATCTAGAAACAAATGATGAAAGATGGCTTGAAAAGTGTGACTGGATAGTGGGTCACTTTGAAGAGTGGGAAAATAAGTATGGTTTATGGCTTGCACCATATACAGATAATACAGCCATAAGGGTGGTATTTATGATTAGTGTTGCCGTAGGCAGTCTTATGCGCTACTATAGAGTACATCCGCAGGAAAAGATAAAGGGTATGATTTTAAGAGCAGTAAAAGATTTATGCGATAATGCAAGGCTTGAAAATGGTCTTTTCTATTATAAAGAACTTCCAAGCTTAAAACGCTTGGGGAATAATCCGCTTATACTTGAAGCTTTAACTATTGCTTATGAACTAAGTGGTAATATTGATTATATTAAGGCAGGATTGCCTACACTTAAATATGTTATGAGTTATAAAGCAGCAGGTCCCGGTTTTAATAAGCGAGCAGAGGAGGACAGTCTTATTCAGGGGACTATGGGTACCAAGAGTTTTGCTCAGCTTATGATTCCGGTTACAGTGTTTTATGTTACAGCAAATAGATTGGGATTATTATAAACTTTTAAATTTACACCGGAAGATTGCCCGGTGTAAATTTTTTTGTTGTCATTTTTTATGTAAAGTAGTAAGATTAATATATAAGAAAATGCTTATTAACTTTTTATTATATGAGAAGATATTTGAGGAGGATAAAATATGAAGCTACATAAAATTATATCACTTACTATTGCGGTAGTTTTGATAATGTCTGTTCCTGTTTTTGCAGATGCGGATACGTCAGCTTTTAGTCCCGTAATTTACAATTTTACATCAAATTATGTGAAAGGTTCAAAAGTTATAAAGGAAGTAAATCATTATGATTATGACAAGGGTTATGGTTTTGTAAACAAGACAACATCAATGCCCGAAAGAACCGTAAATATGTCCAAAATAAAGGCAGAGGATAAGGGCTTTACTATTGTTGAACAAAGTGTGTCTATGTTTGATACAGTTGATAAAAATGGAAACAAACTTGGTATTAACAAAGCCACCTGTTATAATTACGGAGGTATGGTATTCAGAGTAAAGGCACCTGCTGGTGGTTATCATATAGAGGTGGAAATTGAGGGAGGAGAAAACAATGCTCTTTTAAGTGTAAGTGCAATGCAGACTTACAGGCTTGAGAATTCTCCATATTGGGATGCCGCTAAGAAGGTACCTAATTTACATTCTGCCAAATGGGAAGGTAATGTATGGTCTTTTGATTATGCTAACGGCAGAGATTTTATAGATATTGAAATTGAGACAAAGGAAATAAATAAGCCTGTTACATTAAAAACTATTAAAATATCACCTGTTGAAAATAAAAGCAGTGAAAAGCCATCAGTTTACTTGCTTGGTGATTCTACATTAAAGTCATATCTTTTTGAGGAGGCTCCGATGTGTGGTTGGGGACAGGTGTTTGACAGATTATTTGACAGCAGTAAAATTAATGTGATTAACTATTCAATGGGCGGACGTTCTGTTAAGCAGATGTATCAGGAAGGCAGATTAAATGATATTCTTATGACAGGTTGCAAGGGTGATTTTATACTTATTCAGTCAGGTCATAATGATGAAAAAAAGGGCAGTGATATTGGTACGGCTTCTGATCCTACTGCTCGTTTTGGGGTTGGTTCAACAGAGAAGATGTATAAGGAATATCTTGAAAAGTGCTATATTCCCGCAATTAGAGCAAGGGGTATAATTCCTGTACTTGTTACTCCTATGACAAGAGCAAGTAAGTATGAAGACGGTCAGTTTAAAAATACCTTTACAACAGAGGACAGACAGTTTGTAAAAGTAATGAAAGAGGTTGCATCAGAAATGAATGTGCCTCTCGTTGATTTAAATACTTTAAGTTGTGAATATCTCACAGAAATAGGTTATGATGGGGCCATGGCTCTCGTTATGAGCCTTGAGGCAGGTGAAACTCCAGGCAAGACTAACAGTGGCAGTTATGCAAACGGTCATCCGGATAATAAAATTGATACAACTCATATGAAGGAAGCGCTTGCAAAGCAATATGCCAGATTAGTGGTTGAAGAAATAAAAAATCTTTCCGGAAGTTACAATGAGCTTATGTCTATGGTTGAAGGAATGACTGAAGATGTAAGAAGGGGTAACTGGGAAGAGATTTATCCTGAGGTTTGTAAGGATGTAACGGGAGAAAATGTCTATTACAGAAATCAAATTGAAAAAGTAGTACAGCTTGGAATAATGACTAAGGATAAAGAGGGATGCTTTAATCCTAAGGCTCAGATGACTATTTATGAATATGTTGATGCTATGGAAAAGCTTTATGGAAGTGATAAGGTTAATAGTGCAGATTATGATGATGGTATACTTACAAGAGAAGTTATGGCAAAGATTAATCTTGATGCTTATAATGCTAAATATATTCAGAAACCTAAATATATGACTGATTATAACGGTACTAATATTGCTCCTGATGACCCTAACTATGATTCTAATCTTGTTGGGGAAGAGGCACAGTATTATCCTCTTGTAGGTTATGGAAAGATTACAGATAAAGATAAAATATCTGATCAATACAAGGAAACCATGGAGCAAGCTTATGAACTTGGATTAATCCGCAGTGAGGATGTGGAAAGAGGTAAAATGGAAAATGGGTATACTCTTGATCCTCAGGGTATTGTTACAAGAGAAAAAGCTGCTAAGTATTTATATTTTATGTATGTTCTTGGTTCCGATATAAAGTGTGAAAATGATATTGTTTGGGGAAATTAATAAAATGCTGCCAAAAGGAGGTACTTTATGTTAAAAAGTATTATTCAGTCTGCTCTTAGTAATGAAAAGGCAGATTTAGTGATAAAAAACGGAAAGATTGTAGATGTGTTGAATCATAGAATAGTTGAAGGCAATGTAGCAATAAAAAATGGTATTATTATAGGAATAGGGGACTATGAGGGTGTTGAAGAAACAGATGTTAAGGGAGCTTATGTTGTTCCGGGGTTTGTAGACAGCCATGTTCATATTGAGTCAGCTATGGTAACTCCTGCACAATATGCAAAGGCTGTTATGCCAAAGGGTGTTACAACAATTATAGCTGACCCTCACGAAATTGCTAATGTAAAGGGTGAGAAAGGGCTTGTATTTATGATTGAAGACGGTAAAAGAACTCCTTTAGAGATACACTTTATGCTGCCTTCCTGTGTTCCGGCAACACCTTTTGACCATGCAGGCTGTGTTATAGACGGTGATAAAACTATTGAGCTTCTTGAAAAGTATGACTTTTTAGGTCTTGGTGAAATGATGAATTATCCCGGTGTAATTGGCTGTATACCTGATGTTTTGAAAAAGCTTGAGTCAGCAGAATATATTGACGGTCATTCTCCTATGATAAAAGGAAAGGATTTAAATGCTTATGCCTGCGGTGGTATAAGAAATGATCATGAGTGCAGCAATGCAAACGAGGCGCTTGAGAAAATAAGCAATGGTTTTGATATTTTTGTGAGAGAGGGTACAGGTGCCAAAAATCTTGAGGAGCTTATGAAGGCTGTAAATCCATATAATTTAAGACATTTTGCTTTTTGTACAGATGACAAACACCCTGCTGAAATTTTGAGAGAGGGTACAATTTCTCACTGTATAGATAAGGCGATTAAGCTTGGATATGACCCTATTGATGTTTATACCATGGCTTGTTATAATTCATGCGTAAGCTATAATTTGGGCAGGAAGGGCGCTGTTGCAAGCGGCTTTGAGGCTGATATTGTTGTTACAAGGGATATTAATGCAACTCATATTGAAAGGGTTTATAAAAAGGGCGTTCTTGTGGCTGAAAACGGCAAGGCTCTTTTTGATACAGAGGGTGCTGATATTTCTGCAGTTGAAAATACTGTGAATATAGATACCGTTAAAGCAGATGATCTTTTTCTTGAATTTGACAGTAAAAAAATGGTTATTGCTTTGAATGAAGGAAGTTTAATAACTGATGGTGTTTACTGTGAAAGTGTCGAAGGACTTTCTCTTTGTGCAAACATTGAGAGGCATAATACAACAGGCAATATCGGCAAGAGCTATGTAAAAGGTCTTGATATTGCAAATGGAGCTATTGCCCAGACTATAGGTCATGATTCCCATAATATAAGTGTTATTGGCAGCGACAGTGAAAATATGGCGGTGGCTGTTAATGCTCTAGGTAAGCAGGGCGGAATTGTTGTAGTTAAGGATAATAAAATTCTGGCAAAAATGGAGCTTAAAGTAGGCGGTATTATGTCAGATAAGGATATTAATGATGTTGTATTCGAACACGAAAAAATTGTTGAAGCTGCAAAAACTCTTTCTCCAAGTGGAAGTAATGAAACCCTTATGATACTTGGTTTTATATCACTTCTTGTTATTCCTCATTATAAATTAGGTGATAAGGGAGTGTTTAATGTGGACGAGTTTAAGTATGTTTAATTTAAAAGGGTACTGTAAAAGGAGAGATATCTTTTTGCAGTACCCTTATTAAATTGGCAGAAATATTATAATATTTTACTCATAATCCACAACGTCAATCCATTTCATAAGGAATTCTCTTTCTTCTTCATTGCCCTTTACGGATTGAGATGCGGCTACTATAGGCAACCACTGTTGAACATATTGTTTAGCAGTATCGCTCTTTTTACAGAAAATATCCATATACATTTCAGCAGCCTTAGTATCTCCTTTAAGAGAAAACAATAGGTATGTTCTTGCTGCATCAGCACTGGCATTGCCTTGTGTGGCATGAGACCAGTCAAGAACATAATAATCTCCTGTAGGTGAAATTATAATATTACTTGGGTTAAAGTCACCATGACAAACCTTAGTATGCTTAGGCATACCTTCAAGTCTTGTATGAAGTTCATATCTTGTAGTGGCATCTAAGTTTGTTTCACTTATTTTTCTGTTCATTTTGTCTTTAAGCTTATTTAAAAGAGGTGACTTTTTAGAATGTATTTCCATTTGTATATCTACAAACTTTTCCATATACTTTTCTAAATTTTCTCTGTCATTTTCAATAATTTCGGCAAGGGTTTTACCTTCAATGTAGTCTACAACGATAGACCATTTGCCATCAATTTTTGTGACCTCTTCAAGCTGAGGAATTCTGAGACCTGTTTCTTCAACTCTTGCCTGATTAAGAGCTTCATTTAATATATCTGATTTAGAAAAATCCTTGTCAAATTCCTTAACTACAAAATTTCCTGACTTATAAATTTTTTTATTTTTTCTTTCTGCTAAAATCTTATCTATATGCATAAATATTCCTCCTCGTATTATTTGCCGTAGTAGGCTCTTAAATAAATCTCTTTAATTTCACTCATTAATGGGTATCTTGGGTTAGCACCTGTACACTGGTCATCAAATGCCTGTTCTACCATATCATCAAGAGTTTCAAGAAAGTATTTTTCATCAATGCCATAATCCTTAATAGTATTTTTAATACCAACCTTTGCCTTTAATTCTTCGATGGCGGCAATAAAACTTTCAAAGGTTTCTTCATTGGTTTTGCCTGTAATACCACAGAAGTTAGCACATTCAACATATCTTTCAAGAGTATGTGGATATTCGTATTGTGGGAATGTACCCATTTTTGTAGGAACGGAGTTAGCATTAAATCTCATTACTTCGGTTATCAAAAGGGCATTGGCAACACCATGTGGAAGATGGTGGAATGCACCAAGTTTATGAGCCATAGAATGGCAGACGCCTAAGAAGGCATTTGCAAATGCCATACCTGCAAGAGTTGAAGCATTAGCCATTTCCTCTCTTGCTTTCATATCCGAACCTCCCTTTTCATAAGCATCAGGAAGATATTTAAATATAAGTTTCATAGCCTTTAAAGCAAGACCGTCTGTATAATCTGTAGCCATAACAGATGCATAAGCCTCAAGGGCATGGGTTAAAGAATCAATACCGCTGGCACTTGTAAGTCCTTTTGGTTGATCCTTCATATTGTCAGCATCAATGATTGCCATATTTGGGAGTAATTCATAATCGGCAAGAGGATACTTTGTACCTGTTTTTTCATCAGTAATAACTGCAAAAGGTGTAACTTCTGAGCCGGTACCTGATGAAGTCGGTACTGCTACGAAATAAGCCTTTTCACCCATTTTAGGAAAAGTATATATTCTCTTTCTGATGTCTGAAAATCTCATAGCCATGTCTAAGAAGTCAACTTCGGGATGCTCATAAAGTACCCACATAATTTTACCTGCGTCCATAGCAGAACCGCCGCCAAGAGCAATAATAACATCAGGTTCAAAAGATTTCATTGCTTTTGCACCTGCTTTTGCACAAGCTAAGTTAGGGTCCGGGGCAACCTCATAAAAGCAGGTATGAATAATACCCATTTCATCCAGTTTATCTGTAATTGCCTTTGTGTATCCGTTTTTATATAAAAAGCTGTCTGTAACAATAAATGCTTTTTTCTTATGCATTACAGTGCCGAGTTCATCAAGGGCAACAGGCAGACAGCCTTTTTTAAAGTAAACTTTTTCAGGTGCTCTGAACCAAAGCATATTTTCTCTCCTCTCTGCTACAGTTTTAATATTAATTAAATGTTTAATTCCAACGTTTTCTGATACTGAATTACCACCCCATGAACCACAGCCAAGTGTAAGAGATGGAGTAAGCTTAAAGTTATATAAGTCACCTATACCACCGTGAGAAGAAGGGGTATTTATAAGTATACGGCAGGTTTTCATTGTTGCTGCGTGTTTAGCCAATTTTTCTGTTTCGGCTGTATTAATATAGAGTGATGATGTATGACCGTATCCGCCGTCAGCCACAAGCTGTTTAGCTTTTTCAAGAGCTTCGTCAAAGTCAGCAGCCTTGTACATTGCTAATACAGGAGAAAGTTTTTCATGAGCAAATTCCTCTGAAATATCTACAGATTCAACCTCACCAATTAATATCTTAGTTTTTTCCGGAACATCTATGCCTGAGAGTTTAGCAATAGTATAAGCACTTTGACCTACAATTTTAGCATTTAAGGCACCGTTTATAATAATCGTTTTTCGTACCTTGTCAAGCTCATCATCTTTGAGGAAGTAACATCCTCTGTCTGCAAATTCTTTCTTAACAGCATCGTAAATACTGCCTACAACAGTAACTGACTGCTCAGAGGCACAAATCATACCGTTATCAAATGTTTTAGAATGAATAATTGAGTTTACGGCAAGAAGAATATTTGCACTTTCATCAATAATAACAGGTGTATTACCCGCACCTACACCTAATGCCGGTTTGCCTGAGGAATAAGCTGCTTTAACCATACCGGGTCCGCCTGTAGCAAGTATAATATCGGCGTTTTTCATAACCGTATTGGTAAGTTCAAGGGACGGAATATCAATCCAACCTATAATTTCCTCAGGAGCACCTGCTTTAACGGCAGCATCAAGAACAACCTTTGCAGCAGCAATAGTGCTTTCCTTAGCTCGTGGGTGAGGGCTTATAATAATTGCGTTTCTTGTTTTTAAAGAAATGAGTGTTTTAAAGATTGCAGTTGATGTTGGGTTGGTTGTAGGAATAACGGCGGCAATAAGACCAATAGGCTCAGCTATTTTCTTAATACCATATGCCTTATCCTCTTCTATAACACCACAGGTTTTGCAATGTCTGTAAGCATTATAAATATATTCAGATGCATAGTGATTTTTTATAACCTTGTCTTCTACAATACCCATACCTGTTTCTGATACTGCCATTTTAGCAAGAGGTATTCTCATTTTATTGGCGGCCATTGCGGCTTCAAAAAATATTTTATCTACCTGTTCCTGCGAAAAAGTTGCAAATTCTGCCTGAGCTTTTTTCATTTTCTGCATTTTAGTTAAAAGTGCATCAACATTGTCAATGATAGGTGTTGTTACATTTTTGTTTTCCATTTAAATCTTCCTTTCTTTATAAATATACGGATTAAACTGATTAATTATTGTTTTGTCCTAATATTGAAAACATTATTTTTTGTTATTTTTTTAACAAACTTTGTTAAAAATAAATGTTTTGCCGTAGCAAAACTATATTTAGTACAATTTAAGATATTTACTTAACAAAGATTGTTAATTATTTATCAATCTTTGTATTTATAGTATATCATATTATTTTGTAATTTCAAGTGTTAATTTTTTACGTATATTTTTTGAGTTTAGGTTTGTTTTGTTAAAAAAATATAATTATTTATTTTTATAAAAGGATATTTTATGTAAAAAATACAATTTTAATCAATAAAGTTATTTTTATACTTGTCAGAATTGATGCATTTTACGTAGATAAATAAAATTATTATGTTAAATAAGCTGTAAATGTTATATTACTGCATAATAATTATGGTTTAATTTATACAGCAAAATGTAACTTAACTGTAAATATTAATTTATTGTATTGTATTTTGTTTTGTGTTATAATCCTAATGAGTTAGTATGATTATATGAGAATGGAGATTTTGTATGAATAAAAAATTTTTGAAAAAGATAATTGGCTGTGTACTCTCCGCATCAGTGACTTTCAGTTCCATAGGTTTAACATCTGCTTATGCTGCTGACACAACAGTGTTATACGAGAAAAAAGATGTTCAGACCATAGCTCAAGGACTTACTTATGAAAAGAGTACAAGAATGTATAGTTCGGGTTGGATGGATGTTTATGTCCTTACAATGGATGCATCGGAGGAGGATCTTGCTTTTGATGTTATCGAAACTGTTGATAAATACGGAGGAAAAGCAACAGTTGAAAAGCTTGCAAAGGATAATGGTGTTGTAGCTGCCGTAAACGGTGACTTTTTTGGTTCAGGCACTTTAAAGTCAAGTATGGGTCAGGTTGCAGGTGATGGTGATATGATTGCAGCCCAGAATTACTATAATGGCAGTGAAAACCGTTATGCAGGATTTTTTATTGATAATTACGGTACACCATTTATTGATTATGTTAAGTCAAGTATGAGCTTTTACAGTATGAATAATACAAAAACAGAGCTTGGAGGCAAAAATAAGGTAACTGATTTTGCAAAGCCTGTTTATTTTGACAGACGTGCCATTACATCAACAGCCACTCTTGATGCTTATTTTAAAAATCTTACTAAAATTGTGGTTGAGGAAAGTAAAATTACATATATTTCTAACCCCGGCGAAATTGTGGATGTACCTGAAAAGGGCTTTATTATTGTAATGAGCAATGCTTCAAGACAGACAGAAATAAGCAAGTATTCGGTAGGTATGACAGTTGGTTTTTCTGAAAGCGAAAAGTTTGTTTTCAGAGAGGGCAAGTCTATAACTGATATTGCTGTTGGCTTGAGCGGCGGCGGTGAGCTTTTAAGAAACGGTCAGGTTGTTAATAATGGTCTTATTATAGGTGAAAATGCTTACAATCCAAGAACTATGCTTGGTGTAAATCAAGACAAGTCAAAGATATTTATTGTATGTATAGACGGCAGAAAAAACGGCAAGGGTGCTACTCATGCCGAGGCGGCAGCCATAATGAAGGAATATGGTGCTTATGATGCTATTCACCTTGATGGCGGTGGTTCTACAACTATGGCTGTACAGACTAAAACGTCGACAGGTCCCAAGGTAGTAAATGTGCCAAGTGAAGGCTCACAGAGAGCGGTTGCAAACGGTGTTGGTATAAAGGTAAATGGTGAGGCAGGAGTACCTAAGAGAGTCGAGCCTTATGTAGGTGATGCTGATGAAAACATTATGTTTAAGGATTTTGAAAGCAAGATTTATGTCAATATATATGACGGTCAGCTTGCTGAGCTTCCTGTTGATTTAGGCAAGCTTACTTTCAGTTCATCTATTGAGGGAACTTGGAGGGATAATATTTTTACTCCGTCAGAAACAGGTACAGGAACAATTACCGTAAACTACGGCGATATAAGCGGTACTGTTGAAGTAACAGTATTAAAGGGAGCTGCTGCTTTAAGAGTAGGTGCAGAGCATTATGCATTAGGTGTGGGAGAAAAGTCTTACCTTACGGCTAAGGTTATAAATAAAGATGGATATTCCATTGATGCTGACAATGATAATATAGAGTGGAGTGTAAGCGACAGTGCTGTCGGTCATATTGAAGATGGTTATTTTGTTGCTGATAGTGAGGGTACCTGTGTTGTAACAGGCAAAGGCTATGATGTAAGTGCAAAAATGACTATATCTGTAGGTAAAAAATTTGTTGCGCTTAACAGCTTTGAAGCACCAAGAAATATTGTAATGTATTATTATCCTGAAAATTCAGGAATTGAGGGCAATGCTGAAACTGACAGCAATGTTCAGTATGACGGCAATTCCTCAATAAGAATTGATTATAAATTTAAGGAAAATCAGACTACAACACAGTCTGTTTATGCAAGCCTTGAAAATAACAACATTCCTTTTCCTGAAGGAGTGTCAGATTTCAGTATTTGGTATAAGGGTGATGGCAGTGACAATATGTTAAAGGCTGTAATTACTTACGGCAGCGGTCAGTCAGCTGATGTTACTATTTCAGATAATATTAACAGCAAGGAGTGGAAACAGGCTACGGTTTATCTCCCTGCTGATGTTACATCACCTGTTTATCTTAACAAAATTTATGTATCCTCATTAAACACTACTGATGAAAATACAGAAGGTACTGTTTATGTGGATTACTTAATGGCACAGGCAGCGGTAGGCAATGCAGGCGGTGTTAATTCGACAAATATGCAGGATTATATGGAAGTCGATCTTTCAAGCCTTACAGGTGATTTTACAACCGTAACTGCTTTTGGTACAACTAAGTATATTGGCTCTGCCGGGACAAAGCTTATTAATCAGATGTCAGAGGGTGCAAGATCTATGGTATTTGTAGGCGAATCAGGTATTACAAACAACAGTTCAGTGCCGTCTGTTATTAATCAGAATAAGTACCAGACAAGTGAAAATGATGACTTTTCATTTGTGACTCTTGCCGTATCTAATGGAAGTCTAAAGGCTGCAAGCGGAGATCAGTGGAGATATTTGCAGGATTACTTAAACAGATTGAGCAAAAAGAACATTGTTGTTATGCTTGATGTTTATCCATGGTCAGGAATTACTGATTCAAGGGAAAGAGAGGCACTTCACGATATATTAAAAACTGCCTCAAGAAAAAGTGATAAGAATATTGTTGTTATTTCTTCCGTAGGTGAAAGTAATTATGTGGAAATTAAGGACGGTATAAGATATATTAATCTTGCAGGTGTAAATGCCGCTAAACAGCAGTATATTAAGTTTATGGGCAATAGTGATGAGCTTTATTATGAGTTTTGTGATGTAGAATAATTTAGAGGGGAAACTGTCTCAGACAATAAAAAACATATATAAACAGAAGGGTATAAAACTATGTCAAACAATTCAAAGGGCGTAATGGCAAAGGACACAATTATATATATGCTCGCAAAGGGTATTGAGGGCGTTGTAGGCATTGTTACAATGTCTGTTATGACCTATCTTTTTGCTACAGCACAAATGGGTTATTATTCAACTGTCAACATAGCCATAACTACCATAGGTATGGTTGCTATACAGTGGTTAGTGCAGTCAGTTCTCCGCTATATTAACAAATATGATATAGAAGGCAGACACGAGGAATTTTACTCAACTGTATTTTCTGCATGGCTTAAGGTTAATTTAACTGTGGGTAGCATTGCCCTTATTGCACTTATTATATTAAAACTTTGTTTTGACAATATTGAGGTGGTGCAGAGTTTCACATCCGTTTATACCTACCCTGTTTTTATATGTGGTATTTTGTGGTTTGTTACATACAATACAGCACAGCTTATGATTTCAATGCTTGCGGCAGTAAGAGAGGCTAAACTTAACTTAATTCTTTCTATGATTACTGTTTGCGGTAAGCTTATGTTTATGGTTATTTTCTGTAAATTGTGGACAAGTAAAATCGAGTGGATATTTTTAAGTTACTTTATTACAGACGGTATTGTTTCTGTTATAGGTATGAAGCGTCTTAAAATTTTAAGCTACTTAAAGGGCAAAGCTGATAAGGATATTCTTAAAGAGCTTATGGATTACGGTATGCCTTTAATGGGAAATCAGCTTGCAACATCTGTTTTAAATAAGTCTGATATCTATATTATTACCATTGCTCTTGGTGCAAGTGCGGCAGGTATTTACCAAACTAACTATTCTCTGATTGCAACGGCTTTCACACTGTTAAATGCTTCTGTTATGCGTGGATGTTATCCTACTATTTTAAGGGCGTGGTCAGAGGGCAAAAAGGATGATGTGCAACGGCTTTTAAATGAGGCTGTCAGAATGTATATGCTTGTGGCAATTCCTGCTGTTGCAGGTGTATTTGCCGTAAGTGATTCAGCAGCTTTTGCCCTTTTTGACAGTGAGTATGTAGAAGGACATATAGTAATGTTCTGGGTTGCACTTGGTATGATGTTCTTGGGGCTTACAGAATATTCAATAAAGCACTGGGAACTCAATGCAAATACCAATGCTATTTTCAAAAGAAGTTTAATAGGCGGTGCCGTTAATGTAGGTCTTAACCTTGTTTTGGTTAAACTTACAGGGAGTTATTTTATTGCTTCCGTTACTACATTTATTGGTTTCTTTGTTTATTTTGTTCTTGCCCGTTACGGTACAAGAAATTATTTAAAATGGGAAATTAAACCAAGAAGGTTTTTTAATATACTTCTTTCTGCCGTAATAATGGTGGCTGCTATTGAAATTTTAAAAAGAATGTTGCCGAATTCAAAATTATGTTTGGCATTATTTGTTATTTGTGGTATTATAGTATATGGAGCTATCCTTGTGCTTACAGGTGAGGTTAAGGATGAGCTTAATATAATTAAAAGAAAATTTGTAAAATAAGTTTCATTGGGAATTTCCTTTTGAAATTGAAAAGTTAAATGGCAGGATAAAGTTATGATAAAAGTACTTATAATTGCAAATCAGTTTCCCCCTATGGGCGGTTCAGGTGTTCAGAGAAGTGTTAAGTTTGTAAAGCATTTAAGGGCATTCGGTTATGAGCCTGTTGTTTTTACAAGAGAGGTTGGCAATATGTCTCTTAAAGACGAAACCCTTTTAAAAGACGTTCCCGAAGGTGTGAAAATATACAGAACAAAGCCTTATGAGCTGCCTGAATTGCAGGGCATAATGAGAATACCGGGAAAAGTGTTAGGCAAGTTTATTATTCCTGATACTGCTTATTTCTGGTATAAAAATTCAAGAAAAAAGGTTCTTGAGGTTATTAAGTCAGAGGGTATAGATATTATTTATACTACATCTGCACCTTACAGTGACCACCTTTTAGGTCTTTATATTAAGAAGAAAATGCCAAATATTAAGTGGGCGGCAGATTTCAGAGATGAATGGACTAATAATCCTTATACTCTTGACAATCCCTATAATCCCATAAGGACCAAAATAGAAAAAAATATGGAGCATGAGGTTGTGACAATGGCTGATATGCTTATTACAAATACTCCTGTAATGAGGGAGAATTTTATAAGAAACAATAATTTGACAGGGGAAAACTTTGTTTTCATTCCTAACGGATATGATGAAGAGGATTTTAAAGGACTTGATGTGTCAGTAAAGCCTCATAATGATAAACTTACTATGGTTTACACAGGTGCTCTTTACGGAAGAAGAAAGCCGGATGTATTTTTTCAGGCTTTAAAAGAGCTTAAAGACGAGGGAAAAATTGAAGGCAGTAAGATTATGGTAGAGCTTATAGGTAACTATCATAAGGATAAACTTCAGGCACAAATTGACAGCTATGGTTTAACTGACAGCTTTAATATTGTAGGTTATGTTCCTCATAATGTTTGTATCGAGCATCAGGTGGCGGCTGATGTACTTGTGCTTATTGAAGGCAGCGGCAGAGGTGCTAATGCTTTTTATACCGGTAAAATATTTGAATATATGAACACTAACAGACCCGTACTTGCCATACTTCCGGATGGCTGTGCCGCAGACCTTGTTAAGGAAAGTAATATTGGTATTGTGGCAAATACTGACGATGTTAATAAAATTAAGGAAAACATTAAGACTTATTATGACAAATGGTGCAATGGCAGTCTTGATTTTGAACCTGACAGAAAGGTTATTGAAAGCTTTGAAAGAAAGAAGCTTACGGAAAGACTTGGTGAAGTATTTGACAAAATGAGTTAATTGGTGAATGTTATGAAAATTTTACACTTCATAAGCGGAGGAGATACAGGAGGTGCAAAAACTCACGTTCTTACTCTTCTTGAAAATTTATTAAAACTTAATATTGAGGTTGAGCTTCTCTGTATTATGGAGGGTATATTTACAGAGGAGGCAAGGGAAATCGGCATACCTGTCACAATTATCCCTCAGACCAAGAGATATGACCTGTCTGTAAATAGAAAGATATGTGAGTATATTAATAGCAGCAGATGTGATTTGGTACACTGTCATGGTGCAAGGGCTAATTATATTTCTCTTTTCATTATGCATAATGTTAAGGTACCTATGATTACAACTCTACACAGTGATTACAAGCTGGATTTTAAGGATAATTTCAGGAAACAGGTGATTTATACTCCTATTAATTCCTTTGCTTTAAGGCGATTTGACCATATCTTGTGCGTAACCCAAGCCTTTAAAAATATGCTTGTTGAAAGAGGTTTTAAGGAAAGGCGTATTGAGGTAATATATAATGGTATAGACTTTAAGCCTGAGCTTGAAATTCTTGATAAGGAAAGGTTTTATGACAGACTTCATATAAAGTATAATCCCGATAAAAGGTATGTGGGCATTGCTGCAAGGCTTTTTGCCGTAAAGGGTGTTGACGTATTTTTAAAGGCGGCAAATGTTCTTGCAAAAAGGTGTGACAACATTGATTTCATTGTTCTTGGAGACGGTGAAATGTGGGACAGTTGTGAGACTTATGTAAAGGAAAATAATCTTGAGGGCAGAGTTTACCTTGCAGGTCAGATAATGAATGCTGTTGTTATGAACAGTTTTTACAAGCATATTGATGTAAATACATTAAGCTCATATTCCGAAAGTTTTCCTTATGCACTTTTGGAAGGAGCAAGAATGAAAAAGGCAACAGTTGCTACGGCAGTGGGAGGTATTCCTGAAATGATAGAAGAAGGTAAAAGCGGTTATCTTGTACCATCGGGAGATTACAATGCCTTTGCTGACAGACTTGAAAAGCTGTGCAATGACGATGAATTAAGACAAAAAATGGGTGAGTCCTTTTATGACAGGGCAATTAAAAACTTCTCTGTTGAGTCAATGGCAAATATCCATATTAATATATATAAAAAAATTACAAATAAATAAAGTTAAAATTTTTTACAAAGGAGCGAAAATAAATGAAACTCATTGATGAAAAAGGTAAATTATTTGGTAAACTTAATATTGTGGATTTAGTGGTAGTTGTTATTATTGTGGCAATTATTGCAGCAGTTGCAGTACGTTTTACTTCCTCTAAGCTAAATGCAAACGGACTTACTCCTGCTGATGAGAATCAGTATTGCTACGTAACGGCATTTGCTAGTTTACAGGTACCTGAAGTAGCCGAAGCTCTTAAGGTTGGCGATCATATTGCCGCCGGTGGTAAGTTTACAGATGCCGAAATTGTATCTGTTGATGTTCAGCCTGCTGCTTATATAGGTGTTAATTCAGAAGGTAAGGCTGTTTACAGTGAGCACCCTCTTTGGAAGGATGTTACTGTTGTAATTAAGGAAAAGATTGACCCTTCAAATATTACAATTAAGGTTGGTGGTCAGGAAGCAAGAGTTGGTTTTAGCTATATTGTTAAGACACAGACAGTTGAGGCTAATGCTAAGATAAGAGGTATTGAATTTAAGAGTGAGTAATTGATAATGAATAAGAAGTATATTATTGATTATCTGTTACCTAATTAGAGGTGTTTATTATGAGCTTGACTAATGTTTTTAAAGGAAGTCTTATAATCACAACCATAACAAATACAGTAAAAGCATTTTTTAATGCCTATAAAAACAGTGGACTTAAAAATGTTGTTTCTGCTGTTGGGATATGCTTTAAGGAAAGCAAAACTTACTCTGTTCTTTCACGCTATGCCAATAAAAAGCCTTATTACCGTTACAGTGTTGTTTATGGAATTATAATGGCAATAGCCGGACTTTTTGATAGGCTTTTCGGATTTATTAACAGGCTTTTTACTGCTTTATTTAAGGGAAGTGTTGTTTCTGCAGAAGTTAATGGCATAATGAAAGCTAATGTCAGCAAAAAACTTTACGGATTTGGTTTGCTTTTTATGAGTATTCCTATCGGAAGTATTATTTCGATGATTTTTGCGGGCAGTGTATCAGCTTTGAATATGAGTATATGCTGGGTAGTATTTGTTTTTGGTTTTGTGTTAGTATTAATTGCCTCCTGTAGGACTGTTTTTAAAAACAGCATTGTTTTCAGGGCAGTTAAAGGATTTTTTGATTTAATCAGATAGTTGGTGGTTTTGTGAAAAACAAAAATGTTATTTTAATAGTGATTGCAGGTCTGCTCCTTGGCTTAGGATGTACTACATTAGGTCCTGCTGCGGCTCTTGCTCTTGTAGGTGTTGCAGTAGGTGTTGCCGTAGTACTTACAAGGTATGAGGTAGCTGTATTTATACTTGCTGCTTTCGGTGTTATAGATGCCCTTTTAAGAGCCTTTGGCGGCATTCTTGGCAGTGTATGGGACGAGCTTTTTCTTATTTTACTTGTTATGCTTTGGCTTTTTAAATGGATTGTAAACCGTAAGGACGAGGGTTTTAAAACCTCTCCTATGGATGTGCCCCTGTTTATATTTATAAGTGCCATGCTTTTGTGCCTTATACTTAATTCACCTGATTTCAGCATTGCTCTTGAGGGATTCAGAGCCATTGTTCAGTATATGCTTTGGTACTTTGTTGTTATTCAGATATTAAGAGGTGAAAAGAATGCAAAGACAGTTACAACATTTTTTGTAATTGTAGTAGGACTTCTTGCACTTCATGGTATTTATCAGTATATTATAGGTGTTGAAATGCCAGCAGGCTGGGTTGACCAAAATGAAGCAGGTGTTAGAACAAGAGTTTATTCTATATTTACCAGTCCAAATGTTTTTGGCTCACTTCTTACTCTTGCGTCACCTATGGCAATTTCTCTTGCTGTTATTAATGAAAATAAAAAGGGAAAGGCAATATTTGCCTTTATTGCCCTTTGTATGATGGCAAGCCTTGTGTTTACTTCGTCAAGAGGTGCGTGGATAGGTTTTGCTCTTGCAATAGGTCTTTATGTACTTTTAAAGGATAAAAGACTTATTATTCCATGTATTATAGGTGCAGTTCTTGTGGTAGTGGCTGTGCCAAGTGTAGGCAACAGAATAAGTTATATGTTAAGCCCTGAATATATTGAGTCCTCACTAAGAGGTGGTCGTCTTGTAAGATGGCTTACGGGTCTTGAAATATTTGCAAACAATCCTGTTTTTGGTGTAGGCTTAGGTCATTTTGGCGGAGCTGTTGCTATGAATCACGAGCTTAGGCTCCTTGTAAATGCTGAACTTGTTGACACCTTTTATATGGATAACTATATGCTTAAAACTGCTGTTGAATCAGGCATTGTAGGTTTTTCAGCCTTTGTTGTGCTTATTTACAGTGTTATTGTAAATGGTTTCAGAACAATTAAAATTTCAGCAACTAAGGTTTCAAAGGAGCTTTCAACAGGTATTGTTGCAGGTCTTTGCGGTGTAATCGCCCATAACTTTGTTGAAAATGTGTTTGAAGTACCAATGATGACAAGCTTATTTTGGATGTTTGTGGCTGTTGTTATGAATGTATGGTATTATCAGTCAAAAAGAGAAAATGAATAAAATTTCCAATGCATATTGGGAGGAATTGTGTTATGATTAATCTGTTGATAGCAGGCTATCATGGCTTTGGTAACTGCGGTGATGAGGCAATATTAAAAGCAATGACTACTAATATAAGAGGTCTTGCTGATGATGTTGATATTACTGCCCTTAGCCATAATCCTGAATTTACTAAAAATGAATATGGTATTAAGTCTGTTCAGCGTTTTAATGTTTTTCAGGTGTTGTCTGCTATAGGACACAGTGACATTATACTAAGCGGCGGAGGGACTCTTTTGCAGAATGGGACAAGTACCCGTTCACTCCTTTATTATTTAGCCATAATAAAGATTGCAAAACTTTTGCATAAGAGAGTAATGCTTTATGCAAACGGTATAGGTCCTGTAACAGGCGGATTTAATCAAAAACTGGTAAGTACCGTTATAAACACTGTAGATGTTATTACTTTAAGGGAAAAGCTTTCAGAGGCGGATTTAAGAAGCATAGGTGTAAGTAATCCTAATGTAAGCGTTACTGCTGATGCTGCCTTTAAGCTTGAAAGCATAAGCAGTGCCGATGCTGAAAAGCTTCTTGAAAAAGAGGGCTTTGAGGACAGAGGAAAGGCAAGGATAGGTGTATCTGTAAGAGCATGGTCAAAGGCTAAATACGGTGAGGACTATATATCAAAGCTGGCAAAGGCTTGTGACAATATTGCTGATACAAGAAAGGAAATTATTTTTATTCCTATGCAGTATCCAAAGGACATTGCAGTCAGTAAAAAGGTATCATCAATGATGAAAAATAAATCGTATGTTCTTACAAATCGTTATACGCCTGCTGAAATGATGGGTATTGTAGGCAGAGTTGATGTAATGGTAAGTATGCGACTTCATACATTGATTTTTGCCGCTGTTAAGAACATTCCTATGGTAGGTATTATATATGACCCCAAGATTGAGTATTACTTAAAGGAGTTAGATATGCCTGAAGGTGGAGATGTAAGGAGTGAAAAACTTGACAGTGACAGAATAACATCTGTTACCCTTGATATTTTTGAAAATATGAATAAGTACAAGAGTATTTTAAAGAGTAAGGCTGATATTATGATGAGCAAGGCTGATGAAAACGATGTTCTTCTTTCGCAGCAGCTTGACATTATCAGAAAAGAAAAGGAGAGAAAAAGAAAATGAAAAGATTTTTAGTTGGTTTGTTAAGTATAATTGCAAGTGTTGTTATGGTAATGGGAAGTGTTTATGCTGCTGATGCAGGTTCTCAAGCAGACCCGTTGGTTTCCAAAAGTTATGTTGATGATAAAATTGAACAGGTTTTAGCTAAGATTGGTTCAGGTTCCTCCAGTGGAAGTACGGCAGCTTCAGGAGCAACATTTACACCTGTTAGTGTTGCTGTTGGCAAGACAATTATAGGTGGCGAAGGTTCTGAAATCATTTTAAGAGCCGGCAAGGCTAATGTCGTTATAAGCGGAAGCGAGGGTATTACTGATGCTACTACAGGTCAGACGCTTTATAATGGTCATAAAGCAACATTAAATCATCTTACTATCATACCAAGAGCTGATGGCAGAGGATTTAAGGTAACTGAGGCAGCATGGTTCCTGGTTAAAGGTGATTATTCAATAAAGTAAGGGTAATGTAATGTTTATCTTATTTTTTTAAAGTGAACTAAACGTTAATTTAACAATAATTTAAACCATAAAAGTGTTTTTTAGAGGTAGACTATGAGTATATGCAGAATATTGGGAGTACCCTTTGTCAACATAAGTCCATCAGAGGCAGTTGACAGGGTTGTTTCTTATCTTAACGGTAACGGAAAGTCAATGATATTTACACCTAATCCTGAAATGGTTATGGAAGCAAGAAAAAATAAGGAGTTTATGGAAATACTTAATTCAAGCACAATGAATGTGCCTGACGGTATAGGTATTATATATGGCTCTAAATTTACTCAAAATCCTATTAAGGAGAGAGTAGCAGGCTATGACCTTATGCTTGGTGTATTTGACAAAATGAAAGATATGGGAAAGACTGCATATTTCTTTGGAGGTGCTCCGGGAATTGCTGACAGGGCAAAGGTTGTTATTGAAGAAAGATTTCCGGGATTAAAAATTGTGGGCACTGCAAACGGCTATTTTGACAAGGAAAGAGAAAGGGAAATTATAGCTGAAATCAATATGCTTAAACCTGATTTGCTCCTTGTAGGCATAGGTTTTCCTAAGCAGGAAAAGTGGATTTATGAACATATTAAGGGACTTAATATTAAGGCGGCGGCAGGTGTTGGTGGCAGCTTTGACGGTTGGTGCGGAAATGTACCAAGAGCACCTAAATTTTTTATTGATAATAATATTGAGTGGTTCTACAGACTTATAAAGCAACCCTCAAGAATTGGGAGAATGATGCAGCTGCCTTTGTTTATGATTGTTGTTATAAGAAATAAAATATTAGGAAAATAAAATTTGCTAAGAAAAGACAAGTGTTATTTTCCAAAATTCAAAAAATATTTTCTCAGTAATTATATAACTTCATTGAATTACAACAAAACCAGTTCAATAACTGGTCTTGTTATTTTTATAGGTTCTTTGTCAATTGGTGTGGTTGATAAAAATTAATAACTTCGGCAGTGTAGATTATTTTAATTTTACACTGCTTTTTTTACGCAAATTAAGTGATTTATAATAAGTATTCTTTAGTTCTTCGTCCTGTGTTAATAGAAAGTTTACTATATTTGCTTGAGTTATATGTTTTCTGAAGTTAGGGCACCAATAAAGATGGCAGCGGTCAAGCTTATTTGAGTGTTTCAGGAGAAGTTTATAGTATTTAAATTTATTATAAACCTCTTTATTTGAATTCGTAACACGAATTCCGTTTTATTTAAAGCTTTTGACAAAGAGTTAATTATATGAAATTTAGTAAATTTGTAAAAATATATTGGGTGTGATTTTTGACAACCACACCCAATATTGTATAACCTTTTTAAATGTTTATAATAAGGGATGGCTGACTGTTTTATTTACGGATGTATTATCTAAAGAGTACCTTGCCAGACCAAATTACTCCCTTATTATAAAAAAATAAGTGCAAATGTCAAAACACTAATGAAGTGTTATACACTTACACTTTTATGGTACTAAAAAGTGCAGTGATATTAACTGCACTTTCATTTCATATATTAATATATAAAATAGTTCTTATAAAGATTGTATACGGAATATGTATAATAAGCTGTTCTATAATCATTATATGCCATTTTTCTTAGAAGTATTGAAAGATCCTCAAAGCTTGTGGCATTATAAAGATACTTACCTACAAGTAAATCTATATAAGGTGCCTGAGCGTACATAACATAAGCCTCTCTGACATATTTTATATATTCATAGTCCGCGTCTGTTTTGGCAAAAGCTTCAAGATTTTTAAATATTCTTTTTCTGTCAAGCTTAGCCTCAATAGTTGTCTTTGTAAAAGAAGAGGGTTTATTTCTAAGGGCAATTTCTTCTTCACGAATTCCCTTAAATTCTTGTATTGTTACATTTTTAAGAACTTCCGATACATTATTAAAATCGTATTTCTCATTAAAATTCTCCGGAAATGTTATTCCTTTTAAAGGATAAATCTCTTTTCCATTTAATTCAGAGACATTAATGCCTATCTTTAGCATTATATCAGCATCTTCAGGTACTGTAACAACATCAGTATCATAAAGAAAATTCCCCTTGCCACTGTTATAAGCTTTATTAAATATAACATTCGAGTAGTTATTTATGAATATTAATTTTCTCAAAAATTTATCATATTTATAGAAACAATATAAGCCCATTCTTTCATCATTTGCAACAGACATTTTATATGTTTGTCCTTTAACAAGGTTATTTTTTACAGGCATAAAACCATCTCTGTTAAATTCTATATTTATTTTCTCAATATCCTTTATTGATACGGCATAACAATTTTCAAGGTAAAGAAAATCATTTCGTGCATCTTCTATTCTATAGCCTGATAAGTCAACAAATGCACTGTATTCAAAATAACGTGATATTTTAAGATTACCCTGATTATCAGGTACATTAAAATCTGTATAACTATAAAATTCATTATCTTCAAAATAATGTGGATAAATATAATCCTCCTCTTTTCCTACAAGCACCTTTCTTTTTTTATCAAATTTTGCTCCCTGCCCCAAATCATTAGTATATACACCAAAATAAGCCGGCTTTGTAACATCCTTTGAAATCAGTATATAAGAATCAGCAGGAATGTCTGCCCCAACATAGTATAGCTCCTTATCATACTTTATTACTTCTTTATCTGTTAATGTATTACCATATACAGGAATAACAGAAAATGTTAATATAACTGCAAATAAAAACACAAAAAACCTTTTTACCATTAATACCATTCCCTTCATATCATTTTTAATATATTTAATTATATCGTAAAATATATTATAGTTCAATAGCATTTCAATGCACTTTTGTGACAATTTATATCAAATAAAATCGATATTTACAATTTTTTGTATATATCTAAAAATCATAACCATTATAAAAGGTGCCATTTAAAATAGCACCTTTTAATAAATTATTTATTCTTCTTAGCATTTGCAAGCATTGTGGCTCTTACAGTTAATGGTAATCCCATAAGAGTAATAAATCCACCTGCATCCTTATGAGAGTAAAGCTCGCCTGTAGTAAAGCTTGCAAGCTCTGCATTATACAAACTGTAAGGTGAAGTAGCACCTGCACTTATAATATTGCCCTTGTAAAGCTTTAACTTAACAGTACCTGTAACATATTCCTGTGTTACATCAACAAAAGCCGCAAGAGCTTCTCTAAGGGGAGTAAACCACTCACCTCTGTAGATTAAATCAGCATATTTAATTCTGATAGTTTCCTTATAATCTGTAGTTGCTCTGTCAAGACAAAGATATTCAAGATCTCTGTGAGCAGCATAAAGAATAGAACCACCGGGAGTTTCGTATACACCTCTTGACTTCATACCAACAACTCTGTTTTCAACAAGATCAGTGATGCCCACACCGTTTTCGCCGCCAATTTTGTTAAGATAAGTCATTAACTCAAGTGGCTTAACAGCCTTTCCATCCAGTGTAACAGGAATACCCTTCTCAAAACCGATTTCAACATATGTAGGAGTATTAGGAGCCTTTTCAGGAGATACACCAAGCTTTAAAAGGTTTTCGAAGTCAGGCTCATTTGCAGGATTTTCAAGATCAAGTCCCTCATGACTAATGTGCCAAAGGTTAGAATCTCTTGAATAAGAATCCTCTTTCTTCATAGGTACTTCAATACCTCTGTCAACAAGATACTGAATTTCATCCTCTCTTGACTGAAGAGTCCACTTCTCATCTCTCCATGCAGCAATAATTTTTAAATGTGGAGCAAGCGCCTTAATACCAAGCTCAAATCTGATCTGGTCATTACCCTTGCCTGTAGCACCGTGACAAATAGCATCAGCACCTTCTTTAATTGCAATATCAACAAGCTTCTTAGCAATAAGAGGTCTTGCTATAGATGTACCGAGAAGATACTTGTCTTCATATACACAACCGGCCTTTACCATTGGGTATATGTAGTCTGTAATAAGCTCCTCCTGTACGTCTTCTACATAAATCTTTGAAGCACCCTGAGCAATAGCTCTCTCCTCAAGTCCTGTAGTTTCTTTATTAGTTAAACCAACATTAATACAAGCTGCTATAACTTCAGCATTGTCATAATTTTCCTTTAACCAAGGAATAATAACAGAGGTGTCAAGTCCACCTGAATAAGCAAGTACAATTTTCATATTACTTTCCTCCAAAATTTTACTTTGATTGTATCTATTGTATCACTCATACAATAAATATGCAAGATATTTTTTCAAAAAAATTGCATTTTTTATTTTTTTTGTGAATTTTTATAAATAATACTTGCATATTATGCAAAACGGGTGTATAATCAATAAATCTTAAAAAGTTCTGTACAATTATATTTTTTAGAGTTATAATGTAACTTATCGAAGGAAAATGAAGGCTTGTTTTCAATTTTTTGAGATAAGTTACCGACGCATTAGCGGAGGCAGAAGTTATATTCTTTGCGTAAGCAAAGGGCTATGCGAAATGAAGTGAGTATAGCAATAGGAAGTTTTAACATCCTATTATAATAGATTATAGCAAAATTTAGTTTATATCGGAGGTTATTATGATTAAAGTTGGTATTATAGGAGCTACAGGTTATGCAGGTCAGGAACTCGTAAGAATTATTACCCAGCACCCCGACGCTGAGCTTGTTACTTTAACTTCACAAAGCTATGCAGGAAAACACTATGAAGATGTTTACTCAAACTACAGACATCTTAACTACGTTTGTCAGGAAGAAAATATTGAAGAAATGGCAGATATATGTGATGTTATTTTTCTTGCCCTTCCTCATGGTGTAGCCAGCAAAAAAATTAATACTGATATATTAAATAAGGTAAAAATTATTGACTTAGGAGCTGATTTTAGATTACAGGATATAGATACTTATGAAAAATGGTATACAACTCATTATTCAAAAGACATTTTACCTGAAGCTATATACGGTCTTTGTGAAATTAACAGAGATAAAATAAAGAATAAGAGAATTGTTGCTAATCCGGGCTGTTATACTACCTGTTCAATTCTTTCAATGTATCCTTTGGTTAAAGAAGGTGTTATTGATAATTCATCTATTATAATAGATGCAAAATCAGGTGCAACAGGTGCCGGCAGAGGGCTTTCTCTTCCTAATCACTATTGTGAACTTAACGAATCTGTTAAGGCATACAAAATCGCAAGCCACAGACACACTCCGGAAATTGAAGAACAGTTAAGCTATGCGGCAGGCGAGAATATTGTTATTAACTTTACTCCTCACCTTATTCCTATGGACAGAGGTATTCTTGCAACATGTTATGCTAACTTAAATAATAAATATACCTATGCGGATATTAAATCAGTTTATGAAAAGTATTACGGCAAGGAATATTTTATAAGACTTACTAAAGAGGGTTCTTTCCCTGAAACCAAGTGGGTGAAAGGATCAAACTTTGTAGACATTGGATTTGCTATTGATGAAAGAACAAACAGAATTATTGTTATCGGAGCAATTGATAATTTGTTTAAGGGTGCTGCAGGTCAGGCAGTTCAGAATATGAATATTTTATTTGGTATTGATGAAAAGACCGGTATTGATTTTGTTCCTGTTTTCCCTGCATAAATTAAGAAAGGATGTTTTTTATGAAAGTTATAAACGGTAATGTAGTATCACCAAAAGGTTTTAAAGCCTGCGGTAATGCTATCGGACTAAAAAAAGATAAAAAGGATATGGCAATTATTACAAGTGACGTACCTGCTAATGCAGCCGGCTGCTTTACTACTAACATTGTAAAGGCGGCTCCCGTACATTGGGATATGGGAAATGTAGAAAACAGCATAAGCGGTATTGTTGTTAACAGCGGCAATGCAAATGCCTGTACGGGAAAACAGGGTATGAAAGATGCAGAGGATACAGCAGAAAAGCTTGCTTCATTAATGGATGTTAAAGCAGAAAATATACTTGTGTGTTCAACAGGTGTTATTGGAGTAAACTTACCTATGAATACAATTTTAAATGGCATTGATTTAACATATCCGCTTTTAAATGCTGATATTGAAGGTGGTAACAGCGCTGCAGAAGCTATTATGACTACTGATACATATGCAAAGAAAGTTGCCGTAGAAGTTGAAATTAATGGTAAAACAGTCACTATTGGCGGTATGGCTAAGGGTTCTGGTATGATTAATCCAAATATGGCTACAATGCTTTGCTTTATTACTACTGACTGCTATATTAGCAAGGCTATGCTTCATAAAGCTTTAAAGTCCTGTGTTAAGGATACCTTTAATATGATAAGTGTTGACGGTGATATGTCTACTAATGATACGGTATTATGTCTTGCTAACGGTCTTGCAGAAAACGAAAAGATTAATACTCAGAATGAGGACTTTACTAAGTTTAAAGATGCTCTTAAATATGTTTGTAAAAAGCTTGCTATTGCCTGTGCTGATGATGGTGAAGGGGCAACAAAACTTATTGAAGCTAAGGTAACAGGTGCAGTTGATAAGGATAGTGCAAGAAAAATAGCCCTTAGTGTTGTTTCGTCTTCACTTTTGAAGGCCGCTATATTTGGAGAGGATGCTAACTGGGGCAGAGTTTTGTGTGCCATGGGTTATAGCGGTGCTGACTTTGACCCAATGGGGGTTACTATTAAATTCAGAAGTGAAAACGGTGAAATTCTTCTTATGGATAAAGGCACACCTATTGTATTTGATGAGGAGCTTGCAGCCAAAATTCTTTCTGCTCATATTATTTATATAGATATGATACTTGACGAGGGTACAAGCGAGTCTACAGCATGGGGCTGTGATCTTACTTATGATTATGTAAAAATTAACGGTGATTATCGTAGTTAAAGGAGTAATTATAAATGAATGATGTAATAAATAAGGCAAACATTCTAACAGAAGCTTTACCTTATATAAAGAAATTTTCAGGTATTACAGTTGTTATAAAATATGGCGGAGCAGCCCTTGTAAATGAAGACATCAAGTCTACAATTATTAAGGATATTGCTCTTATGAAATATGTAGGCTTTAAGCCTGTTGTAGTTCATGGCGGAGGCAAAGACATTAACAAAGCTCTTGAGGCAGTTGGCATTGAACCAAAGTTTAAGGACGGTTTAAGAGTAACAGATGAGCCTACAATGGAAATTGTTCAACAGGTTTTAGCAGGTAAAATCAACAAAAATTTAGCAACTGAGCTTTGTCTGCATGGTATTAACGCTGTCGGTATCTGTGGTAAAGATGCAGGTTTTATGCAGGTTAAAAAGGTTATGCCAAATGGTATGGATATTGGTCTTGTAGGTGAGGTAACAAAAGTAAATACTGATCTTATTAATACTCTTATTGACAATGATTTTGTTCCTGTCATCTCCTCTATAGGTGTTGACGAAGATGGCAACAGCTATAATGTAAATGCAGATTATGCTGCTGTGGCTGTAGCAGGTGCTCTAAAGGCCGAAAAGCTGGTATTTGTAACAGATGTTGCAGGTATTATGCGGGATATAAATGACCCCGGCAGTGTTATTTCAACCATCAAGGTTGATGAAGTAAACAAACTTATTGCTGACGGTACAATTTCAGGAGGTATGCTTCCTAAGGTTGAATGCTGTATGGCAGGTGTTAATGCCGGCGTAAATAATGTACATATCTTAGACGGTAGAATTGCACACTGTCTTATACTTGAAATATTCACTAATAAGGGTATTGGTACACTTATAGAAAAGTAGGAGGAAAATATATGAAAACAGCAGATTTAGGCGAAAAATATGTAATGAAAACATATAATCGATTCCCCCTTACCTTTGAAAAGGGAGAAGGAATGTATGTATATGACGAAAATGGTAAGGAATATCTTGACTTTGTAGCCGGTATTGCCGTAAATTCTCTTGGGCATAATCATCCTAAGCTTGTTAAGGCTATATCTGAACAGGCTGCAAAGCTTATTCATATTTCTAACTTATATTATACTGAACCACAGGTAAAGCTTGCACAGAAATTAGTTGAAAACGGCAGTCTTGACAAGGTGTTTTTCTGTAATTCAGGTGCAGAAGCTATTGAAGCTGCATTAAAACTTGCCAGAAAATACGGCTCTAAAACAGGCAGACAGGAAATCATAACTATGCATCAGTCTTTCCATGGAAGGACCTTTGGTGCTGTTACTGCTACAGGTCAAGACCACTATCATGAAGGCTTTGGTGATATGCTGCCCCACATTAAATATGCCACATTTAACGAAATTGAATCTGTTAAAGCTGCAGTTAACGAAAACACAATTGCTATTCTTATGGAACCTGTTCAGGGTGAAGGCGGCATCAGACCTGCTAAAAAAGAATTCTTACAGCAGGTAAGACAGCTTTGTGACGAAAAAGATATACTTTTAATGTTTGATGAGGTACAATGCGGTATAGGCAGACTCGGTACACTCTTTGCATACCAGACATTTGGTGTTATCCCTGATGTTATGTCAACAGCTAAAGGTATTGCAGGCGGTATACCATGCGGTATTATGATGGCAAAGGAAAAGGTTTCTGAGTCTTTTGTTCCGGGAGACCACGCTTCAACTTTTGGCGGAAATCCTCTTGCTACAGCGGCAGGTAATGTAGTAGTCGATGAGCTTTTAAGCGGACTGCTTGACAATGTTAAAGAATACGGAGCATATTTAAAAGAAAAGCTTAATAAAATTGCCGAAAAACACAGTAACATTATTACTGATGTCAGAGGAATTGGTCTTATGCAGGGTATTGAGCTTAATGAAGCAGCAGGTCCTTATATTTCAAAAGCTATTGATATGGGACTTTTACTTGTTGGTGCAGGGAAGTTTGTTATCAGATTTGTCCCTTCCCTAATTGTATCCAGGGAGGATATTGATAAAGCCATAGAAATCCTTGATAAAGCACTTACAAAATAAATTAAAAATTTTTACTGAATTAAAAAAGCTGTTGCAAATCACAATTATTTGCAACAGCTTTTTTATTCTCACGTTTTTATTCTCTACAAAATATGTTTTTATAGATGGCTAAAGCTGCAAAAAGTATAGCTATTGATATTGGTAATACTACAATTGATTGAATAAAGCCTGCCAAAATATAACCAACAAAAGAAACAGCAGCTACAAACAATACATAAGGTATTTGTGTAGCAACATGGCTTAAATGATTACATTGAGCACCTGTTGATGCCATAATTGTAGTATCTGAAATAGGCGAACAATGGTCACCGCATACCGCACCTGCAAGACATGAAGAAATTGCTATTATAAGAATTTCACTATCCGTAGGCAATATGGGCACTATGATTGGAAGTAAAACACCAAAAGTTCCCCATGATGTTCCTGTTGAAAAAGCAAGTCCAAAAGCAACTAAAAACAATACTGCAGGGAGAAAACAATTAAGGCTTTCAGCCTTATCAGCCAAAATACCTGCAACATAAACATCCGCACCAAGCAGATTAGTCACACCACTTAACGTCCATGCAAATGTAAGAATTAAAATAGCAGGCACCATTGCCTTAAACCCCTCAGGAAATGAATCCATAATTTCCTTAAAACTTAAAACACCTCTTGTAATATATAGTAGAAATGTAATAATGACTGCAACGGCAGAGCCTAAAACAAGACCGATGGAAGCATCTGACTGAGCAAAAGAATCAACAAATCTGAAATAATTTTCATTATTTATATCAAAAAATCCACCTGAATAAATCATACCTAAAACACAAAATACAATAAGCATAATAACAGGCAATACAAGGTCAATGACCCTTCCTCTTGATGAAGCTGAAATTACATCTCCGATTACCATATCTCTGCCTCCAAAAAGATCACCTTCTTCAGCCATTTTTTCACACTCTCGCATAGGGCCAATATCAATACCCATTATTGAAATTGTAATTACCATAACAATGGTAAGAAGAGCATACAAATTGTATGGTATAGCCTTAATAAAAAGCTCAAGACCATTTGTTCCCTCAACAACACCTGTTACTGCAGCAGCCCACGATGAAATCGGAGCAATAATACAAATTGGAGCAGCAGTCGCATCAATAATATAAGCCAGCTTAGCCCTGGAAATTTTATACTTATCAGTAATAGGACGCATAACACTTCCTACAGTAAGACAGTTAAAATAATCATCAATAAATATAAGCACCCCCAGACCGAAAGTAGCCAGTAGAGCACTTCTCTTAGTCTTAATTTTAGTCTGTGCCCACTTACCATATGCCTCAGAACCTCCTGCCTTATTAATCATAACAACAAGAATACCAAGCAAAACAAGAAACACAAGTATACCTACGTTCCAGCTGTCAGCAATTTTAGGTATCATACCTGCAGTCATTTTACCCTCAACTTCAACACCCTGAAAAATTGCAACAAATGCCTTTTCTGCATTAAGATTAAAATATAAAAGAAATCCTGTTGCAATTCCTATAAATAAAGATGAGTAAACCTCCTTGGTTACAAGTGCAAGAACAATAGCTACAATAGGCGGCACTAATGACCATATAGTATTTACGGCACCACCCTCATTAATAAATGCAAATGCAGCAAAAATTCCAATTAATATAATAATAGCTCCTATGTAAAGCTCAAATTTTATTTTTTCATTACCTGTCATAATTTTTCCTTTCGGTTCTATATAAATTTTACAATGCTATAAAATTAGATTTACAGACAAAATAAATCTATGTTCTGTATATTAAACAGTATATCCTATTTTTATGCAAAATACAACAACTTATATAAAAACAGGTGCCAAGGCAAAGCCGAAGCACCCGAAATTATTAAAATACAGTTTCAAAAATATTGGAGCAAACCACCTTGTTGTTATTAGCATAGTTAACAATTCTGTCCGCAGCAGCTCTTATTTCATTCTCCTTATCAGCACCACCATTTATTGCAATTGTTACACCGCTTGCAGCAGTAGGTTTATTATTGGCTGTGGTTCCTGACCAACCATATACATTAGTCCAATTATACGCAGTATAGCCGGCGAGATGATAGTTGATTTTATTACAAAATGATATACAATTTTCAGCCCAAATCTTAGCTCCCGAATTATTTTTATCAAAACCATTGGATTCATGGTCAAATGCAATACAGTTTGTCATATACCTCTCAGAATTTGATTGAGTATACTTACTTCCAAGCTTAAAACCATTAGGATTACCTCCCCAATTACTACTTGATGCAATAGCACTAGGAGCCAAATCACCTTTTGTAGTAGGAATTGTCTCAAATAATGAATCTAACTTGCCATAATAAGTACTTGCCGAGTCTGCCCTTGAACAAAGGCTGCCATTATTATACTGTGTGACAAAGGTTTCATAAGCTGTGGGATTTATCTTTTTAAACCGCATTATAAACGGTAAGCTCTCATCTAAAGCAAAACCATTGACATAATCATTATAACCTAAACAGTTAGCAGGGGTACCATTACTCCAGCACATACAGTTTACATAATCATTTCTGTAAGTCCAGCGACCTCCTGATGACTGGAAATCTGTGCTCTGCTGTTCAAGAGGATAGTCAAAACTATCCCAGCCATCATCGCCATTTTCCCACGCATAACAGTCAATACAAACATTCTTGTATGTATCCATTACAGCAGAATCTGTAGTTAACAAAGGACCGGCACTAAGCTTAATTGCAAATCCATCTGCATTACCACCAAGAGTATATACATCACAATTCCTATAACTGTAAACACCTCTTAATGTATTTCCGCATGCTCCGCCCGTAACCTGAATACCGCTATCATTATTATACCTTACAATACAGTTTTCAATCAGATTACCTGTTACTCCTGTTCCCTTAATCTGAATACCATTATCATGAGCCTTTTCAACAATAACATTTTTAATTACATTATTAGAGCTTCTTACTCTGAGTCCAACATCGCTGTCTGATGATGATTGATTGACAATATCATTTTTTCCTGTCATATTTTCAAAATTCAACACAGGAAAATGCCCGCTATCATCAGGAACACCAATAATAGACTGACTACCTTTTGTAAGCTGAACGATGTCTCCCATTTCAATATCGTTCATTACATAAACTTTTGCATTTGCAAAAGAAAGAGCAGCAGTTAACTCGTCGTAATTTCTTACTTCCTTTCCATCAGAAGTATCAATAACCTGCATTGTTGTCGTTTCAGTAGAAACCTCATAAATATGATTTAATATCCAATTTGCATCTAAAATATTAATTTCACCATCATTGTTACCATTTGCAGCTGAAAGCTTAATTAAATCAGTTATATTGTCCTTGCCCATAATATATCTTAAAAGGAGAGCTGCATCAGTTTGATTTACATTACCATCAGCGTTAATATCACCTTTAAGATTATTTACATAGTCATATACAACAGAAATTGACTTAATACTAACACCGCCGCCTGTAGGGGTTAAAAAAATTTCTTCTCCATAACCATTATAATTTACACTTTCCGTATTATCTCCTGTCATAGGTGCAGCAATGCTTCCGAGTTTTTCATCCTTACTGTTTGTAATTGAGAGACCTCTGTCAACTGTTGTACTGTTGCTTTTTACCGTTACAGTAATAGTACAAGAACCGGCAGCCTTAAATGATATTTTATTGGCTCCGCCCTGAAGCTTTAAATAAGTACCGTCAAAATTTGCTGTTTTAGCTTCTGTTGCACAAATTGACAAATTATTCCACTCAAAATCTGCTGTATGACTTGTTTTGTCACTATTAGCAGACATAACCCAAGTATTGTTCTTTAACACTACACTTGTTTCTGCATAAGCTAAAATACCGAAAGAACCCATACACATAACAATTGCTATTGCAAAAGACAATAGCCTTCTAAACTTAAACATAAATACCTGCCTCCTTTTGTCTTTTTAAATATTTTAATATATTTTGTAAGTTTTGTAAAGTAAATGTAAATAATTTAATACTTTTTACCCGAAAATTTATCATTTGTGTTACATATTGTGCAAAATTATTGAATTAAATTCAGAAATATATTATACTAAAATGGATAATATAAAGGTGGAGATAACTAATGAAAAAACTAATAATACTTATACTGACCCTTATTCTTACAGGATGTTTGGGTTCAAATGACTATGTAGTTAAAATTGGAAATGACAAAATCAGCAGAGGTGAATACCTTGTATATCTTATGGAGCAAAAAAAGAGCTTTGAAGCACAGGGGGGAACTGATATATGGGAAGCTGACTTTGACGGTGTAAGTGCTGAAGAAGTTGCAAAGCAAAATGCTGTCAACACTCTTGTTATGGTTAAAACTGCCGTTAAACAGACTAAAGAACTGGGTATTACATTAAATGAAGAAGATAAAAAAAATGTTGAAACTCAGACAGAAGAACTTCTAAATGATTTTAAATCATCAGATCTTGAAAAACTTGATTTAAATAAAGATAAAATTTATAAAATAATGGAGGAAGTAGCACTTCAGCAAAAGGTATATGCTTATGTTACAGACAGCTACACCATTAATGAAGCCGAATTTAATGAATATATTAATCAATACTATGAAGAGCATAAAATTGAATTTACGAAATATATGATTAAGGAAATTTTCCTTCAGCCTGATACAACAGGAACAGAAAATAAAGATAAAGTTAACTCTGTGTATAACAAGATTATAAATGGTACAAATTTTAATACAATGCTGACAGAAATATCACCTGAAAGTAATACGGATGCCTTTGAACTGGACTCAAGCCTTTATACGGAAAATACACTACAAAATATTTATTCCCATAAGAAAGGAGATATTTTCTTAGTTGAGGATGTTGATGGTTATCATATTTTTGAAATCACTGATATTATAAACAGCCCTATAGAAAGTATTGAACCTCAGATACGAGAGCAATATATAAATGATAAAAAACAGGCTATATATCAGACACAAAATGATAGCTGGCAAGGAGATATATCAGTTGAAAAAAACGATGATGCCTGGAATAATATAAGTATTGTAAAAGAATAAAACATTTTTGTAAAATTAGTTTGTTAAAAATATAAAATAAAAAATTACCACTGGGAAATGATATGCTCCTGTTAAGTAGAAAGGCTAAATACTTAAAACAAGGTGCTGATGAACGACCACATATAAGTAATACGTGGTCGTTTTTCTATGTGCACCATTTTTCTTTATATTTCTTAATGCGTTTGTTTTCCGGAAGTGGATATTCCAATGGTTTATCTGTTGATAACGCTTCTACTCTGACTTCTAATGGAGTTTTACAGTTAAATCTGTCTTGATAACGTTCTTTTGTATAGAATTATAACACAAATGCAGGAGATTGCCAAGAGATTACCTGAATATTCTGTTGTAAGAAATATGGGAGGTATAGGTGATGTGCTTGCATCAAAGCTTATAGCTGAAATAGGTGATGTACGAAGATTTAATAGCGGTAAAGCATTAATAGCTTATGCAGGTATAGATGATCTGCCATATCAATCGGGTAAATTTGTAGGAACAGATAGACGCACCTTGAAGCGAGGGTCGTCTGCATTAAGAAAAATAGGCTATGAAGCTATGAGGTATATAAAAACTCATAGACCAAATGAAGATGCTTTAGTTATTATTACATAGTAAAAAAATAAAATGAGGAAAGGCGAAAAAACAGCTAAAATAGCAGGTCTAAATAAATTTTTGAGAATATATTATGCACGAGCGATTAAGGTAATTAAGCTATTTTTTTGTAATAAAACCTTAATCCGATATTAATTGCAAAACAAGACAAAATAGTGTATTATATTAATAATGGATTTAATATGGGCATGCCATATATAAATAAAGGAGGCTTTATTTTGATAGAGGTGAAAAATTTAACTAAAAAATTCGGCCCTCATACAGCAGTTGACAATATATCATTTGTTGTCAATGATGGTGAAATTGTTGGTTTTTTGGGACCTAATGGTGCAGGCAAAACAACAACAATGAATATGATGACAGGTTTTATATCTTCAACAGAGGGAACAGTTAGAATAAATGGTTTTGATATACTTGAGGAGCCTGTAAAGGCTAAAAAGGAGTTGGGATACCTGCCGGATGTTCCTCCAATATACGGAGATATGACAGTAGAGGAATATTTATATTTTGTATGTGATTTAAAAAAGGTTAAAAAATCTGACAGAGAATTTATGATAAAAGATATTGTTAATACTACTAAGCTTAATGATGTTTTTAAACGACTTATAAAAAATCTTTCAAAGGGTTACAGGCAGAGAGTTGGACTTGCTCAGGTTCTTGTAGGTAATCCTGATGTGCTTATTTTAGATGAGCCTACGTCAGGGCTTGATCCTAAGCAAATAATGGAGATGCGTGAACTTATAAGACGATTGGGTAAAAAGCATACAGTTATATTAAGTTCTCATATATTAGGTGAAGTAAGTGAAATATGTGATAGAATTATTATTATAAATAAGGGTAAAATTGTTGCAAATGACTCAACAGAGGAATTTATGAGTATGGCGGGGAATTCTGCCCAGTTAGTCACAATAAAAGGGGACCCTTATGTGGCATTTGAAAAGCTTAATCAGTGGAGTGCTATTGATACTGTGTTGATTGACAATGACAATGGTGACGGTACTTTTGACTTAAAAGTATATGGTAAAGAAAACAGTGATATAAGAGAAATCATATTTGCTGCAATGGCAGAAGAAAGAATTGCAATTCTTATGCTTAAACCGCTTACAAGCGGTCTTGAAGAGGTGTTTCTTAAGGTAATAAATGGCAGTTTTGAAAATGCAGAGGTGGAAAGGGATAAGGAAGAGCTTTCAATTACCTTTGCTGAGGGCGGAGCTGGTGACGAGGAGGCTGATAAATAGTGATTTCCATATTAAAAAAGGAATTAAGAACTTATTTTAATACAATTACAGGTTATGGTTTTTTAGGTTTTTTTGTTCTTATAACAGGTTATTTTTTTGTATCACAAAATATTGTATTGGCAAATGCAAACTATAATGAAACTTTAGCAGGCTCTATGATAATGTTTCTTATACTTGTGCCTGTTATTACAATGAGGCTATTTGCGGAGGAAACCAGACAAAAAACGGATCAGCTTTTATTTTCTGCACCAATTAAAATTACGGACATAGTTGGCGGTAAGTTTTTGGCTGCGGTTGTACTTTTCCTTGTTGGCTTGGCAATTACGCTTGTTTTTCCCATTACATTATCCCGTTTTGGTGAAATAGATTGGGGTATGACATTAATTGGGCTTTTAGGTTACTTTATGATGGGCACCTGTCTTATAAGTGTAGGACTTTTTATATCAGTTCTGACTGATAATCAGATTGTTGCAGCAGCAGCAACTTTTGCTGTTGTATTTTTGCTACTAATGATGGATAATATTTCTTCATCTGCACCTATTTCAGTTGCAGCATCACTTATATTTGTGTCAATTTTAATTTTGGCTATTGCGTTTATTCTTTATAATAGTACAAAAAATATATCGGTTGCAGGTATATTTGCTCTTTTAGGATTTGTAATTACAGGATGTTTGTATCTTTTCAAACCTAATCTTTTTGACGGGGTTATAGTTAGTACACTTGGCTGGTTTTCAGTGCTAAATCGCTTTGAAAATTTTTATATGGGTATAATTTGCATTTCAGATATAGTTTATTATATTACATTTTCATTAGCGTTTTTATATATTACTGTCAGTGTGATTGAAAAGAGAAGATGGAGCTAGGAGGCAACTATGAATAAGCTATTTAATGATAAAAAGTTTAAGTATGGTACATATTCTGTTGTTGTCACACTTATATTTATAGCCATACTTATAGTAATTAATTTAATTATTGGACAATTTAATAAATCTTTTGATTTTACAAAGGATGAGATATTTTCACTTTCTGATGAGACAATAGCCGTGCTTGATAATGTAGAAACAGATATAAATGTTTATACTCTTTTCAAGACGGGAAGTACAGAAGCAATAATAGGCAGAGTTAATCAGATAATTGATAAATATAGTCAGTCAAGCAATCATATTAAGGTAGAGAATAGGGATTTATATCTCCACCCCGATTTTGCCAGAAAATATGCTTCAGAAAGTGTAAATGTTAATGTAAACAGTATTATAGTGGAAAGCGGAGATAAGTTTAAGGTAATAAACTATGAGGACTACTATGATAATAATGGTATATTAAATCTTGAATCTGCTCTTACAAGTGCGTTACAGTATGTAAATATGGAGATTTCGCCAACTGTGTATTTTGTTACCGGCCATGGTGAACCTGATAATAAAAATTTTACGTCACTTAATGATCAGCTTAATCTTGCAAACTATACATCAAAAACAATTAATCTTATCTCAGATGAAATACCTGATGATTGTTCCGTACTTGTGATTACTCCTGTAGATCGTGATTATTCAAAGGCTGAGGCAGAAAAGGTATTGAATTATCTCAATAATGATGGCAGTGCATTTATGCTTTTGGGTGGTATAGATATGCCTAAGTGTCCAAACCTTTTGAGTATTTCCACAACTTATGGAGTTACTCTTGAGGAAGGTTATGTGTATGAGGGAGAAGAAAGTTCATATATGATGTATCCTTATGCAGTATTGCCTGTTCTCAAGGAGCATAATATTAATTCTTCTCTTATTGCGAAGAATTATCATGCACTTGCTGTTGCGTGTCAAAGTGTAAAAAATACAGAACTTCAAAAGCAAGGGCTTGTAATAGAATCACTTCTTTCTACAAGTGACAAGGCATATATTAAGGCTGAGGGAAATAATTCAGCTAATAAGGAAGCAGGAGATAAGGAGGGACCATTTGATGTAACTGTTGCTGTAACTGATTCAAATTATACAGATACTGAGCATATAACAAAGCTTATTGTATCAGGCTGCAGTTATTATCTCATTGAACCTAATACGGACTCTATGGTAAACGATGCAAATTCTACATTTGTTGTTAATTGTATAAATTGGCTGAATGATAATCATGACAATGTTTATATTGCTCCCAAAAGTCTTGCGAGTTCATCTATAGTTATAGATGCCGGTTCAGTAACAAGAATTAAAATAGTGAGCTGGTTTGTAATTCCAGGTGTGTTATTTGCTGCCGGATTTATTGTATGGATAACAAGGAGAAACAAGTAATGAAAAAAAAGCTATATATTTTAGTAGGTGTAATTGTTATATTCGCAGTGTTATTTGGAATTTATCTTTTTATGTTAAGTTCAGATAACGAAAATTCTAATGACACTAATTCAGACATAACTATGGAGGATTTGGGAGCTCAGATAACAAATGCTAAGGAGGTAAAAAGCTTTAGCCTTAAAAATGCACAGGGAAACTTTGATTTTCAGAAAAAGGGCGACAAGTGGACTGTTGAAGGTTATGATAATAGCTTTAATTCTTCTGTAATTGCTAATATGGCAAGTGTGTTTACAAGTTTGTATGCAGAGCAGACAATAGAAGAAAATGCGGTGGATTTTGCAAAATATAATCTTGATAGGCCAATAGCTACTGCCGTAAGTAATGATGTAATAATTAATGTGGGTGCAATAACTGCTGATGGTAAGTACTATTATGTGAGTCTTAATGAAGATAAAACTGTGTATATGGTTAATTCGGGAAGAGTTGAGGTTTTAACCTTTGGATTTAATGATATTATAGATAAGTCTATTGATAAAATTGACTCAAATTCAGTACAGGAACTTTCTATTGATTACAGTGATAAGGATGATATTCTTATCAAATATGATAAGGATAGCCCTATTGCAAGGGAATATTCTGAGAAAAATGGACTTGCAACCCTTGTAATGAAAAAACCTGTGGATAATATGCTTGTTTATCCATATAACTTGCAGGCAAGTGTATTACAAAATCTTGATAGCCTTAATATTTTAGATTTAATAGATATTAATCCAACAGATATTAACCAATATGGACTTGCCTCTCCTGTTTGTTCAATATATATAGCAGATAATGACAATAATATTAAGTTGAAGGTTGGTGACTTTGTAAAGGATAGTCAAAATACATTAGCTTATGTTATGGTCAATGACAGACCTGAAGTATTTACTATGGAGTATAGGGCATTAAAACCTTTTGTAAATGCTTCAATAGCTGACTTTGTTGAAAAATTTGTAGCCCTTTATCAGCGTTCTAAGGTAAATAAAATTACAATCCAAGGAGATAAGGTATATGATATTTTATTTAAAGCTGAGGGGGAAAATGATTTCAGGGATATTGACGGAGTTAAAAAGGATTATAGAAATACTTATATAAATAATAAGCTTATAGATAAGGATAAGTTTACGGATTTTTATGAGCTTTTGGTAGGAATTGGATTTGACAATATAATTGATAAAACTGAAACTGAGGGTAATGCAGCAGTTACCATTACTTTTGATTTAAGTGATGGCAGCAAGGATATTGCAAAGTATTATGATTATGATGACAGTTTCTACATTGTTAATAAAGGAGATGACAGCTCAATGCTTGTATCCAAGCAGACAGTAAGAAAGGTTCTAAGTCGGGCAGAGGAGTTAAGTAAATAATTGGCATTTTAAAGAGGAGGCAAGTACCTCCTCTTTAAATATGCAGCATAGCATTCATATTAGTAAAAATTTTTATAAAAGTTTTCTCTCCTATCGTTTTTAGTTGGAAAATTTTTTCTGTATTCGTTTACATTATTTTCAATTTCAACAGCAATGTTTCCTTCTTCATTACTGAGCGTTTCAATAATATTACCATTGGGGTTAATAATACAGCTGCCACCGCTGTAATAAATATTACCTATATTGCCGACGCAGTTTATTCCTATTATGTAACACATATTTTCTATAGCTCTTGCTTTAAGGAGAGTTTTCCAGTGGTTAGCCCTGCTGTTGGGCCAGTTCGCTGCAACGGTTATGATATCGGCTTTTTTTGAGGCTATCTGAAATATTTCGGGAAATCTTAAATCATAGCAAATAAAATTACATATATTAAATCCCATATACTCAAAAACATTAATTATATTGCCCTTTTTAAAATAATTATCTTCGCCACTATAGCTAAATGGATGAATTTTAATATAATCTGAAAGAACCTCTCCTTTATTGTTAACAAAAGTATAGTGATTTTCGGATTTTTCATTTGTTTTTCTTACCCAGCCAAAGGAGAGGGACCTATTGTATTTTTTCGCTATTTTTTTCATTGTGTTTAAAGTATGGCTGTCTTTTTCACCTGTTAAATCTACATTCATTGAAAAGCCGGTAAAACTCATTTCAGGAAAAAGTATTAAATCACTTTTACTGTTTTTTATTAGATATTCTGCTCTTTTTAAATTAGCTTCTTTATTTTCCCAAATTATATTTGTCTGACAAATTTCTATTTTCATTTTATCACTTCCTTTTAATCAGTATAGCTTATTTATTTAATATTGTAAATAATATTTGACATTTGTGTGTTTTACATTTACAATTTAAGTATATACTACTATGAGGTGAAAAGAATGGAGAAATTCGATTATATTGAAAGATTGCTGCTTTTGGCAAAAATGAATTTTGAGTATATAAATATAGATGCCATTTTTTCTGATGAAAGTGAGAATTATAGAACACCGGTTTCACCGGAATTTAATGAAGAGGTATTTGTCAGAATAAGAACAGGTAAAGAGGATGTAGATAAAATAACTGTATGTTATGAGGGAGATAGCTATCCTATGAAGGTAATTAAGTCAGAGGGGTACTTTGATTACTATGAGGGTAGTTTTAAATGTGGGGATAAAAAGGGCAGCTACTATTTTAAAATTGATAAAAGAGAGCGGGCTTATTATTATAACAAGCAGGGACTTGTTAAAGAGATAAACAGTGATTATAACTTTACTGTTATTCCGGGCTTTAAGACTCCTGACTGGGCAAAGGGTGCAGTTATGTACCAGATTTATGTTGATCGTTTTTATAATGGAGATAAAACCAATGATGTTGTGGATAATGAGTATGCTTATTTAGGCGTCACCTCAAAGGCTATTAAAAATTGGGATGCTCCGGTGGAACTTTTAGATGTCTGTAATTTTTATGGCGGTGACTTAAAGGGTGTTATGGATAAAATGAGTTATCTTAAAGATCTAGGTGTTGAAGTGATTTATTTTAATCCTGTGTTTGTATCACCCAGTAATCATAAATATGATATTCAGGATTATGACAGTATTGATCCTCATTATGGTGTAATTATTAATGATGGGGGAAAACCTCTTGAAGAAGGTAAAAAAGATAATGCTGAGGCATCTATGTATATGATTAGAACTACTGACAGAGAAAATCTTGAAGCAAGCAACAAGCTTATGGCAGATTTAATAGAGCTTGCTCATAAAAATGGTATTAAGGTTATTCTTGATGGTGTTTTTAATCATTGTGGTGCTTTTAATAAATGGCTTGACAGAGAAGGTTTTTACAAGAAAAACGGTTATCCCGAGGGTGCTTTTATGAGTGAAAGCAGTCCTTACCATGGTTTTTTCAGCTGGCATGGCGGTCATTGGCCGGGAAATGAGAGTTATGATGGATGGTGGGGACATTCTAATCATCCAAAACTAAATTTTGAGGGTTCCAGAGAACTTTATGATTACATTATAGGAATAGGTAAAAAGTGGGTTTCACCACCTTATAATGCTGATGGCTGGAGACTTGACGTGGCTGCGGATTTATGTACAAGCAAGGAGTATAATATGCAATTCTGGCGGGACTTCAGAAAAGCTGTTAAGGAAGCTAATCCTGATGCTATTATTTTAGCTGAGCATTATGGTGACCCTAAAGATTGGTTAAGTGGTGATCAATGGGATACGGTTATGAATTATGATGCCTTTATGGAGCCTATTACATGGTTTCTGACAGGTATGGAAAAGCACAGCGAACAATGTTCATGGGATAAATACAATAATTCGGGCGATTTTGAGGCAAAAATGAGATACTTTATGTCACGCTTTAGCTTTGAAAGTCTGACAGTTGCTATGAATGAACTTTCCAATCATGACCATTCAAGATTTCTAACAAGAACCAACAGAAAAGTTGGCAGACTACACACTATGGGTGCATATGAAGCTGATACGGGTATAAATATGGATATTATGAGGGAGGCCATTACATTTCAGATGACATGGATTGGTGCCCCTACTATTTATTATGGTGATGAGGTAGGAGTAACGGGCTGGACTGATCCTGACAACAGAAGAACTTATCCTTGGGGGCATGAGGACAAAGATTTACTTGAATATTACAAAACACTTATTAAAATTCATAAAAGTTACAGAGCTTTTAGCTATGGTTCTCTTGATTATCTGTACATGAGCTATGGCATAATGTGTTATGGAAGATGGAATGACGATGAAAAGATAATTGTTGTAATAAATAATAATGACACACCTCAGGAGGTTATTGTGCCTGTATGGAGGGTGGAAGCATCTAATGATGCTGTATTTAACAGAATTCTACAGTCAGGTGAAGGCAGTTGGGATACTAAAATTGAGCCTTATGTTGTCAAAGATGGGTGCATAAAGGTTAAGTGCAAGGCACAAGGAAGCTGTATTTTTGTATCAAAGCTATAATTTTTTAATGGCTTGACTATATTGCGGTAATTTGGTAAAATTAGTAATATGAAATTAAATAAAATGTATAGGAGAGATTAACTAATGAATTTATTATTATCATTATTAACGGATGGTCCCGTTGTTGTTATGGACAGTGCCAGTGAAGCTGCAACTCAAGCCGCTCAGGCTGCAACAGAAACTGCAACACAGGCTGCAGCAAGTGGTAGTATGGGATTTGGTACAGTTGGTATGGTTATTTATATTTTAGCTCTTATTGCTATTTTCTATTTTCTGGCTATCAGACCATCAAGAAAGAGAGATAAGGAATTAAAGGCTATGCAGGCTTCTATTCAGGTTGGAGATGATGTTATGACTTCATCCGGCTTCTATGGCAAGGTTGTTGAAATTACTGACCAGGTTGTTACTGTTGAATTTGGTACCAACAGAGGTGTAAGAATTCCTGTTAAGAAGAGTGAAATTCTTGGTAATAAGGCACCTAATGTAAGCTCTGAAAAGTAATGATTAGAATTGGGTGTGGGCGGATTGCTCACACCTTGTTTTATTTTGGGTTTTGATTGTTTTAAAATAAAATGTATTTAATAAGGAAGTGACATATATGTTGGATGTTGCATTGCTTGGCACAGGAGGTATGATGCCTTTGCCTGACAGGTATTTAACAAGCCTCATGTTAAGACTTGAGGGCAGAATGATGGTAATTGACTGTGGTGAAGGTACTCAAGTTACTATGAAACAACTGGGTTGGGGATTTAAGAATATAGATGTTATTTGTTTTACACACTATCATGCTGATCATATTTCCGGATTACCCGGGCTTCTTTTAACTATTGGTAATTCGGCCAGAACAGAGACTCTTACTGTAGTAGGACCTAAGGGACTGGTTAAGGTTTATGAAGGACTTAAAACAATTTGTCCTGAATTGCCTTTTGACGTAAAACTTGTAGAGCTTGAACCATCAGGAGAAATAAATGTTGGTGTGTTTAACATAAAAAGTATAAAGGTTAATCATAAAATAACTTGTTATGCTTACAGGGTTGATGTTAAGAGGGCAGGGCGTTTTAACGTTGAAAAGGCTGTTGCACTTAATGTGCCTAAGAGGGTATGGTCAGTGCTTCAAAAGCAGCCTTGTGTTGAGTTTGAAGGTAATGTTTATACTTCGGATATGGTTCTTGGTGATGACAGACGTGGACTTAGTGTGTCATATTGTACGGATACAAGACCTGTTGATACACTGCCTGATTTTGTAAGAGAATCTGATTTATTTATTTGTGAGGGTATGTATGGCGAGGAGGAAAAAATTAACAAGGCTAAGGAGTATAAGCATATGCTTTTTTCAGAGGCAGCACGAATTGCCAAAGCAGCTGATGTAAAGGAAATGTGGCTTACACATTTTAGTCCTGCAATGCCCTTCCCTGAAATGTTTATTGATAATGCAAGAAGTATTTTTGAAAATACTAAGCTTGGTAAGGACAGAAAGAGTGTTACACTTATGTTTGATAATGAGTAGGTTAATTATTAGTTATTTATATTGGAGTGAAAAAAATGGATAAAGATATTACTATACTTGCAATAGAAAGCTCTTGTGATGAAACTTCCGCTGCTGTTGTCAGAAATGGCAGAGAGGTACTTTCCAACATAATTTCATCACAAATAGCTACTCATAAGCTGTATGGAGGGGTTGTACCCGAAATTGCTTCAAGACAGCATATTCAGGCAATTGACTGGGTTATAGATGCAGCTCTTGATGAAGCTAAAGTTGACAAAAAAGATATTGATGGGGTTGCAGTAACATATGGACCGGGACTTGTTGGTGCAGTACTTGTTGGACTTTCTGAGGCTAAGGCCTTTGCCTTTGCTCTTAATAAACCACTTATTCCCGTTCATCATATAGAGGGACATATTGCGGCTAATTATATTCAAAATAAAAATTGGGAGCCGCCATTTGTTTGTGAGGTTATAAGCGGAGGACATACTCATTTGGTGCATATTAAGGACTATGATAATTTTGAAATTATGGGACATACAAGAGATGACGCTGCAGGAGAAGCCTATGATAAGGTTGCAAGGGTTTTAGGACTAACATATCCGGGAGGTCCGCAGATAGATAAGCTTTCTAAGTTGGGTGATGCCGAGGCAATTAAATTTCCTAGAGTTTTACTTGAAAACGGTACTTACGATTTCAGTTTCAGCGGCTTAAAATCTGCTGTTTTAAACTATATTAATAAAGCTGAAATGAAGTGTGAGGAATATAAAAAAGAGGATGTGGCAGCAAGCTTTCAGCAAGCAGTAGTAGATGTTCTTGTTGAAAAGGCCATAAGAGCCTGTAAGGATTTAAAATTGAATAAACTTGCTCTTGCAGGTGGTGTTTCGGCGAACTCTCATTTGAGAGGGGAAATGCAGAAAGCTTGTGCTAGGGAGGGCATCGAACTTTGTGTACCTGACCTTGTGCTTTGTACCGATAATGCAGCTATGATTGGTGCGGCAGGGTATTATGAGTTTTTGAAAGGTAATGTGGCAGATATGTCACTAAATGCTTATCCCAGCCTAAAGCTTGGAGAAAGATAAAGTAGTTAACAAAAGAAAGGAAAAAGTTATGATATTTTCAAATAAATTTGGTAATATAAAAGAAAATATACTTGTAGAACTTGATACAAAAAGTAAGGATATGATTTCAAGGGGTGAAGAAGTTATTAATCTTTCAATAGGTACACCTGATATTCCTCCTGCTGAATATGTTGTTAAGACTGTCAGTGAGGCTTTTAAAGACCCTGAAAATTATAAGTATGGTATTACTGAGAGCAAGGAACTTTTGGATGCCGTATCTTATTGGTACAAAAATAGATATAGGGTTAAATTGGAACATAAAAATATAGTTGCAGTTAATGGATCACAGGAGGGTATTGCACATATTGCTTTCCCTATTTGTAATGCAGGTGATGTGGTTCTTGTGCCTGACCCATGCTATCAAATTTTTGCCTTTGGTCCTACTATGGCTGATGTGGAGCTGTACTATATGCCCCTTTTGAAAGAAAACGACTACATAATTGATCTTGATGCAATACCGGAGGACATAGCAAAAAAGGCTAAAATGATGGTGGTTTCTTATCCTAATAATCCTACTACTGCAACTGCACCAAGAGAGTTTTATGAAAAGCTTGTTGCCTTTGCTAAGAAGTATGATATTATTGTTATTCATGATAATGCTTATTCTGAACTGGTTTATGATGATGCTCCGGGGATTTCATTCCTTGAAATTGAAGGAGCTATGGACGTTGGCATTGAATTTAATTCTCTCTCAAAATCCTATAATCTTACAGGTTTAAGGCTTTCTTTTGCTGTTGGTAATGCGGAAATCTTAAAAAGATTCAGGGCTTTTCGCTCCCAGATTGATTATGGTATGTGTATGGGTGTGCAGATTGCCGCAATTACTGCTCTTACAGGTGACCAAAGCTATGTTGCCGAAGTAAGAGAGGAGTATAAAAAGAGAAGAGATGTTTTAATTGACGGGCTTAATAAAATTGGCTGGAAAGTACCAAAAACGGGCTCTACTATGTTTGTATGGCTGCCAATTCCGCCTAAGTATACGTCTTCACTTAAATTTTCTCTTGATCTTCTTGAAAAGGCAGGTGTGCTTGTTGTACCGGGTGCTTCTTTTGGTGAGCTTGGCGAGGGGTATGTAAGAGCTGCTCTTGTTCAAAATTGTAAAGGGCTTGAGCGTGCTGTTGAGAAGATTAAAAACAGCGGTATTTTATAATTTGCTTTTTATGATAAAAACGTGGGATTTTTATACTCCCACGTTTTTGTTATTACTGTTTAAAAAATTTTTTTATTTATAATAATTTTTCAAATTCATTAAGTAATCCTTCAAATACTTTCATAGCTCTTTCAACAGGCTCGGAACTTGTCATATCTACACCAGCCTCTTTAAGTAAATCTATTGAATACCGGGAAGAACCTCCTTTTAAGAAGTTAATATAATTTTTTGAACCATTTTCATTTAATATTTTTTGAGAAAGGGTAATAGCAGCACTATAGCCTGTTGCATACTGATATACATAGTAAGCAGTATAGAAATGAGGTATTCTTGTCCATTCCCAGCTTATTTTTTCATTAGAACTGTTTATTTCTGTGCCATAATATTTTTTGTTAAGTTCACCGTAAATTTCACAAAGACTTTCAAATGTCAAAGGCTCTCCATTTTCTGTTTTGCTATGAGTTATTAATTCAAATTCAGCAAACATTGTCTGTCTGAAAAGAGTTCCCCTGAATTGCTCCATAAAATAATTTAAAAGATATTTCCTTTCTTTAACATCTGTTGTGTTTTTTAGAAGATACTCCATTAAAAGAGCTTCGTTAACTGTGGATGCGACTTCTGCCACAAAAATGGTGTAATCACCATATACAAAAGGCTGAGTACTCCATGTATAATGAGAATGCATAGCATGCCCCATTTCATGAGCGAGGGTAAACATTGAATCTACAGTATTATTATAATTAAGAGAAACAAAAGGATGACAGCCATATGCTCCCCAGCTGTATGCGCCGCTTCTCTTGCCGATATTTTCGTAAATATCAACCCACTTTTCTTTTTCAAGAGCATCCTTTAGTTTATCACAATAATTTTTCCCCAATGGTTTAACTGCTTCAAGTACGGTTTTCTTAGCTTCATCATAGGACTTGTAAGTATTAATATCCTCTACAATTGGAGTATAAATATCGTACATATCTAAATCATTTAATCCCAATACCTTTTTTCTGAGCTTGATATATTTATGCATTAGAGGTAAATGTTTATTAACTGTTTCAATAAGACGTGTATAAACCTCAACGGGAATATTATTAGCTGAAAGGGCAGCTTCTAAAGCAGAAGTATAATTTCTTGCTCGTGCATTAAAAATATCTTTTTTAACTGAGGCAGTGTAAATTGCTGATATAGTGTTTTTCTGCTTGAAATATGTGTCATAAAGCCTATTAAATGCTGATTTTCTAAGCTCTCTGTCACTGCTTTCAAGATATGACACAAAAGTACCGTGAGTTAAAGTATGTTTTTTTCCCTTTCCGTCGGTAACTTCACCAAAGTCTATGTCAGCATTGTTAAGCATATAGAAAATATTTGAAGGTGCAGCGCCTATCTCATAAACTTGTGCTAAAAGCTCTTCCTTATCTGATGATAAGATATGTTCTCTGTTTCTTAAAATATCCTCTATATAATGCTTGTACTCTTTAAGACTAAGATTAAGTTCTGCTTTAAGCTTATCTTCAGGCAATTCAAGAATTGAAGGCTCAATAAAGGCTGTTGCAGCTCCCATAAGAGCAATAAGCCTGTCACTTTTTGAGTCAAGCTCCTGATAAAAGCTGTTTGTGCTGTCTTCATTAGCTTTTAAACCTGCATATACGCAAACCTGCTCGCCTGCAAGCATAATCTTATCTCTGAGCTGTAAACAATCATATAGATTATTTACAGTTAAATTATTTTTAAATTTATTGAAGAGGGATAAATCGTTTTCTACTTTATCATAAGTATTTTGCCATGCTTTGTCACTTTCAAATAAATCGGTAATACTCCACTTAAATTTTTCATCAACCTGATTTCGTTTTAAAATTTTATTCATAACAAAAAATCTCCTTTTATACAAATTTTATTGTTGATTAATCTTTGTTTACATAGTATAATTATAATATAAAAGACCGAAAATATACAGTATAATTTTCAAAAAATTACCATAATTATCGGATTTTATAAACTGTAATTATATCGGGATAAAAGGAGGGTATTTTATGGCATTAAAAGTATTAATTGTATCATCAGAGGTTGCACCCTATGCTAAGAGTGGTGGTTTAGGTGATGTAATAGGCTCATTACCTAAAGCTCTTAAGTCAAAAGGGGTTGACGTGAGAGTAGTTTTTCCTAAGTACAGAACGATTAAAGAAAATTTTCTTACAGGATGCGAATATTTAAGCACCTTTGATGTAACACTTGATTGGCGTAAGCAAAAGGCGGATATTTTTACACTTAATAGTGAAGTGCCTACTTATATGATTGGCAATGACTATTATTTTGGCAGAGCGGGTTACTATGGATATGGTGATGATAATGAAAGATTTGCCTTTTTCTGTAAAGCTGCTATTGAGTTTTTGGATTATATTGATTTTATACCTGATGTTATTCATTGTAATGACTGGCAGACTGCCCCTATATGTCTTTACATAAAGGACAGATATTCAAAGATTAAGTATTTTTCAAATATCAAGACACTCTTTACTATTCACAATTTACAGTATCAGGGTATGTTTCCAAGAGAAACTCTTTCTATGATGGAGCTTGATGAAAATTATTATTTTACAAATGATAAGCTTGAATATTACAATGCTGCTAATTTTATGAAGGCCGGCTTATTATATTCTGATGCTATTTCAACAGTCAGCAGAACTTATGCAGATGAAATTCAGACTCCTCAATATGGATATGGACTTGATGGTTGTCTGAGATGCAGAAATAGTGTGTTGTATGGTATTGTAAATGGTATTGATTATGAGCAGAATAATCCTGCAACAAGTCAGAAAATATATGCTAATTTTTCAGCTGATAATTTAACAGGCAAATATGTTAACAAGCAAAAACTTCAGAAAGAATTAGGTTTGCCTGAAAGAGATAATACTCCTGTAATCAGTCTTATTTCAAGACTTGTTGATCAAAAAGGTATTAACCTTGTTTTACAGGCAGCATATGATTTACTTAACAAAGATGTTCAGCTTGTTGTTTTGGGTACAGGTGACTATCATTATGAAAATATGTTTAAGGATTTAGCTTACCGTTATCCTGATAAGGTTAGTGCGAATATTTTATTTGATGATACTCTTGCTCAAAAGATTTATGCAGGAAGTGATATGTTCCTTATGCCTAGTTTGTTTGAACCTTGTGGTTTGGGTCAGCTGTTTAGTATGAGTTATGGAACTGTACCTGTTACAAGAACTACAGGAGGTCTTGTAGATACTGTCAAGCATTTTAATGCGGAAACAGGTGAGGGCAATGGATTCCAATTTCAGGATTATGATGCAGGCGGTCTTATGTGGGCTATTAATCAGGCATTGTTTGTATATGAGGACAAGGCTCTTTGGAAAAAGGTTGTTGATAATGCAATCAATACCCGTTTTTCATGGGATGACAGTGCCGACGAATATATTAAGGTTTATAAGAAAATTACAGATAAATGATTTAATGATTAAAGCCGAGCCTTTTAAGGTTCGGCTTTTTACAGTTAAATTTGTGAAAAATTAAAAAAAAGAGAACTGTTCTCAGGACAGCTCTCTTAATACTTAGATGTAAAAATTATTCGTCGTCTTCATCCAACATTGCTTCCTTTGCACTTGCAGTAGGAATGTATTTGTTCAATGCTTTGGCATTGGCTGCAAGAATTTGAACTTTGTCATTAGCCATAGTACTAATCATGCTGATTAAAGCTCTTCTATCTTTTTCAACTCTGTTAACGCCCTTAGGAGTTGAAACTTTACCGTCAGACAAGTCCTTGGTAATAAGTTCATCAAGAGTAATATCAAAAAATTCAGCAATTCTAACCATATTAGCAATGCTTGTACCTCTCTGACCTCTTTCAATAAGACCGACAAAGCCTGGTGCCATACCTATTACTTTGGCAAAGTCATCAATTGTAAGACCTCTTAACTTTCTTTCGTATCTAATGTTTGACCCAATAGTTTTTGCGTAATTCATAAGCCTTTGTCTCCTTTTTTCTAAAAGTTACTAATATTTTATCCAATTACAAGTATACTATATTTTTAACAAAAAAGCAACATAAATACTTTAAAATTTAATTAAAATATTACGCTTTATTCACTTAGATATTTTTTATAACCAATTTCTTCTAACTTATCAGCTTTTTCCACTACACTTTTTTCTAAATCTTTTTTATACGTTTCAACTTTTTCGGAAAGCTCGTCATCAAAAGCAGCAAGTGTTTGAATGGCTAATAGTCCTGCATTTTTGCCGCCGTTTATTGCAACTGTCGCAACAGGAATTCCGCCGGGCATTTGCACAATTGAATAAAGAGAATCAACACCGCTTAATGCTCTGGTTTTGATTGGTACACCGATTACAGGAAGCGTTGTAATTGCGGCTGTCATACCGGGAAGATGAGCCGCACCCCCTGCACCTGCAATTATAAGCTTCAAGCCCCTTTCTTTAGCTGATTTTGCATATTCGTACATTCTGTCAGGAGTTCTATGAGCTGATACTACAGTAAGCTCATAACCAACTCCGAAATCATCAAGTACTTTTGCAGCTTCACTCATAACAGGCAAATCAGAATCACTACCCATGATAATGCCTACACTAATCATATTAATTCTACCCCTTTCTTATGCTTTAATTTTAATAAAATCAAAGGCTTTTCTTGCAATTTCTTTTGCTTTTGTTACACTGTTTGATGTTACGGTGATGTGTCCCATTTTTCTCTTTGGCTTGGTTTGGGATTTGCCATATATGTGCACTGTTACACCTTTGAGTGCCATTGCTTTATCAAGTCCTTCTACAATTGTTTTACCATTGTATCCGATTTCGCCTAAAAGATTAATCATTACTGTTGGACTTATAAGACTTGTATCACCTAATGGTAAACCGACAACTGCTCTTATATGATTTTCAAATTGGCTTGTTATACAGCCCTCTATTGTATAATGTCCTGAATTGTGTGGGCGTGGTGCAACCTCGTTGACTAAAATGTCGTTATCTTTTGTTATAAACATTTCAACACAAAACATACCAATACCATCAAATATTTCCATTACCTTTGAAGCCACAGCCATGGCGGTTTTTGAGGCCTTATCCGGTATGTTGGCAGGTACACTGGTTTGATGTAATATACTGTCAATATGTTGATTATCTCCTACAGGATATACAACTATGTCTCCGTTGAGACTTCTGCAGGCAAGTATTGAGGTCTCCATTTTAAAGTTTACCATTTTTTCTGCCATTAGCTTTATTTTTCCGCCGCCAAGTTCATTATATGTCTCTATAATTTTATCAGCTGAATTTACAACTGCATTGCCTTTTCCGTCATAGCCGCCTGTTCTGGCTTTCAGCATATAGGGATATCCGTATTTTTTGCCGGCATCTTCCATATCTTTTATGCTTTCTATTTTCATAAAGTCAGGTACAGGTAAATCTGATTTAAGCATTGTTTCTTTTTGAGTAAGCTTGTCCTGAATTACTTCAAGACTTGCAGCTGTTGGATAAACTTTGTAGTTTTTTTCCTCAAGTCTTTTAAGTGCTTTTGCATTTATATGCTCAAATTCATAGGTGATTACATCAGTCTTTTCAGCTAAAATCTGAAATGCTTCTTCGTCATCAAAATCAGCAACAATATGTTCATCACATATGCTATGGCATGGACAATCTGCTGTAGGGTCAAGTACTACAGCGTAAAATCCCATTTTTTTTGCTTCAAGAAGCATCATTTGTCCTAGTTGACCGCCGCCTATAATACCTATTTTTTTATTTAAAAAGTAATTTGACACTTTTTTTCACCTCATTATACTACTTATTATAATAATAACATAAAAGATAAATTTTAGCAATAATTTTATTAATATTAATCTATGGTATTTTGATATTAAATCGTAACATAAATTTAGCTTTTTTTGTGATATAATAACTATGTATGTTAATATTGGGGAGAGTGTGAAAAAATGCCTACAACAACTAGTGGTAAGAAATCTACAACTTCAAATAAAAAAACTAATACGACTAAAAGCACTAAAACTACAGCTGTCAAAAATAAAAAATCTGCACCTAAGCTTACAAAGGCTGAGCAGAGACGGCTTGATGAAAGAACGCAGGCTTTAAAGGCTGAAGTTCTTGCCATTTCTCTTTTGGGGGTTTCAATACTTATATTTATATGTGTTATTGCAAGCGGAAGAATGGGTATTGTTGGCGGCTATGTATCAGCAGGTTTAAAGCATTTATTTGGAATAGGAGCTATTATTTTGCCTATTGTACTTATGCTTTTTAGTGTGCAGACGCTTATGGACAAGACTAAGCATGCTTATAAATTTAAATTGACATTGTTTATAGGCTTTTTTATAACCATTATTTGTCTTGCTCATGTTTTTACTTTTAAAAAAGGGATTGCTGATGTTTCCTTTTCTCAATATATTGCTGACAGCTTTTTGCAGGGAAGTGTTAGAAATGGCGGATTTATTGGTGCGTTAATTGGAGGAGCCTTGTGTGCACTTATTGGTAAAACAGGTACCACCATTGTACTTTTGATAGTGGGAGTAATACTTATTGTTCTTGCTACAGGAAAAACTGTAGCTGATTTCCTGAATGCATTGGGTGATTGGATAGATGGTACCAAAGAGGAGTTTGAAGATTACAGAGCAAGTCATTTGATAATTGATGAAGATGACGGAACTTATTATGACGAAAGTATGGAACCAATTCAAATGGAATTGCCTGTTGAAAGAATGAAAAAGAAAAGGCAACAAAAAAATAATCCTATTTACATAGATATTCCTGAGGAAAGCAGTGAAAAAGAAGAAGGAGTGATTATTGACACCAATATTTTCAAACCTAAAAATGACTACAGTGATAATGAACCTGATATTACTATTCCGTCATTTGTCAAGGATGATCTTGAAAGGTACGAAGAAAGTCTAAAGTCAAAAGAAAGTATTTCCGAAACTGAAATACCAACCATGCATTTCGCAGGTGATATTGAAGAAATTGCAGATTCAGCCGATGAATTTGATGAAAATGGGGAAACTGTAACAGAGAAGGAGTCTAAAGAGGACTTTGAAGCTGCTGAAGATGATGAGGTTATAAAAAAAGCTGACGAAGGAAATGGGGCAAGTGAAAATTTGGATATTCCGCCATGGGAGGAAAGCGATAGTCAACCGGTAATTATTGAAGCTGAAAAGACCAAAGAGGTTAAAAAACTGGATACAAAGACATCAACACCTTATAAATTTCCAAGTACCAGTCTTTTAGCCAGAAATCCAAACAGGGCAGGTGCTTCCAATAGAGATGAACTTATTAATAAGTCCAGACTTCTTGAAGAAACTCTTGCAACATTTGGTATACAGGCTAAAGTAGAAAATATAAGTCAGGGACCTGCTGTTACAAGATATGAACTTATACCGCCTAAGGGAATAACCGTAAGCAGGATAACAAAGCTTGATAAGGATATTGAGCTTGCTATGGCTGCAAAATCCGTTAGAATAGAAGCTCCGATTTCAGGCACTAACAAAATTGGCATTGAGCTTGGAAATGATTCTGTTTCATCTGTTTATTTCAGCGAGGTACTTTTAACTGACAAGTTTAGAGATTACAAGAGCAAGCTTGCTTTTGGTATTGGTAAGGATATTACGGGAACAGTTATTGTTGCAGATATTGCGGATATGACTCATTTGCTTATTGCAGGTGCTACCGGTGCCGGTAAATCTGTGTGTATTAATACACTTATTACATCAATACTATATAAGGCTACACCTGATGAGGTTAAACTTATTATGATTGATCCCAAAAAGGTAGAGCTTAGTGTTTATAATGGTATTCCTCACCTTCTTATTCCTGTTGTAAGTGATGTGCAAAAGGCTGCAGGTGCTCTTAACTGGGCCATAAGAGAAATGGAAAGACGTTATGACCTTCTTGAAAAATATGGTGTAAGAAATATAAAAGGTTATAACAAACTGCCTGATATTGAAAAATTACCCTACATAGTAATTATTGTGGATGAGCTTGCTGATCTTATGATGACTACAGGAAAAGAGGTTGAAAATGCTATTGTAAGACTTACTCAGCTTGCCAGAGCAGCAGGTATGCATCTTGTTATTGCGACTCAGAGACCAGACGCTAATATTGTTACCGGTCTTATTAAAGCTAATGTACCTTCACGAATTGCCTTTAAAGTGGCCGGTAGTGTTAATTCTAAGATTATACTTGATTCGACAGGTGCCGAGAAGCTTTTGGGCAGAGGTGATATGCTGCTTAAAACCAGGGCTTTTGATGATAAACCATTAAGAATACAGGGTGCTTTTGTAACTGATGAAGAGGTTGAGGCTATAGTCAATTCAATTAAGACAGATGGTGAACATTATGATAAATCAGTTATTGATGAGATTAACAGGTCTGTTGCTGAGGCTCATGGTGAAGATGCTGAAGGAGTAAACTCTTCAAGCGGAGGTGATGACCTTATTGAAGAGGCTATAAAGCTGGTTGCTGTTCAACAAAAGGCATCTACAAGTTTTATACAGAGAAAGTTTAAAATAGGTTATAACAGAGCTGCCCGAATTATAGACGAGCTTGAGGAAAGAGGAATTGTTGGCCCTGATTTGGGAGGGACTAAGGGAAGAGAAGTTAAAATTGATAAATATCAGTATAATGAGTGGAAAAATCGTCAGGACAGTTATGATGATTAGTTTATATAGAGTATCTAATTTGATGCCACCTGTTTTCAGGTGGTATCGGACTATTTAAAAGAAATTTATTTTTTATATGGAAATAAAATTTACTTTTTATTTAAATTTCAAATTTTACTCTTTTAATATTGTTAAAAATTTAGTATACTATACATTAGATTGTTAGATTATTAATTATATATGGAGGTAAAGTATGGCTGAGAAAATTATGCTTTTAGATGGCAACAGTTTAATGAACAGAGCCTTTTATGCGATGCCCCTTCTTACAAACAAGGATGGAGAATTTACTAATGGAGTATATGGTTTTTTAAATATATTTTTTAAGTTACTGGATGAGGAAAAGCCTGATTATTGCACTGTTTGTTTTGATGTACATCAGCCAACTTTCAGACATTTGGAATATAAGGAATATAAGGGCACAAGGAAAGGTATGCCTGAGGAGTTAAGACCACAAATGGAGCTTGTTAAAAAGGTTCTTGCTTCGATGAACATTAAGACACTGGAAATGGGTGGTTTTGAGGCTGATGACCTTTTGGGAACAATTGCAAAAGCTGCTGACAGCAAGGGTATTATGCCTGTTATTGTTAGTGGTGACAGGGATTTATTACAGCTTGCTACGGATACAATTAAGATAAGAATACCTAAGACAAAATCGGGCACCACAACTGTTGAAGATTATAACGCTAAAGATGTAGAGGCAATATATGGCGTAACTCCTGATGAATTTATAGAGGTTAAGGCACTTATGGGGGATACGAGCGATAATGTTCCTGGTGTACCGTCTATTGGTGAAAAAACTGCTGTTAAAATAATTCAGGAATATAAAAGTGTTGAAAATGCTATTGCAAATGCTGATAAGATTAAGCCTAAAAAAGCAAGCGAAAATCTTGTGACATATGCTGAACAGGCAATACAGAGTAAGTGGCTGGTAACAATTAAGACTGATGTTCCTGTTGAGTTTTGTATTGAGGAAGCTAAAGTTTATGATATATTTAATGAGAAATCATATTCAATGTTTAAGCAATATGAATTTAAGTCTATGCTTACACGTTTTGATACTCAAAGGGTACAGGAAAAGCATAGCTATGATTACAGGCTTATAAAAGATTGCAAAGAGGCAAAGAAAATTTTAGATGAATTAAATCCATTTGAAAATTGTGGATATAAGCTGATATATGATAATGATGATATTAAGGGAATTTCAATTACTCAGGAATATAATAAAGCTTTTGTTTTCAGAATGAGTGAGAGTGAAATTTTATCTGTATTTAAGGATTTTTTTGAAAATCAAAACTGTAAAATTGCTCATAATGGTAAGAGAGATATTGTTCTTTTAAAAAGAAAAGGTATTGCTCTTAACAATATTATTTTTGATACTATGATTGGCGGGTATATTATTAATTCATCTATGGATAATTATGAGTATAATGAACTTGCTGAGGATTTTTTGGGGGAAAGTTATCCTTCTGAGGAGGAAATTTTGGGCAAAGGAAAGAGCAGGAAATTTCTTTCTGATTTAAGTGATGAAGAGTTTACAGAATTTTGTGGAAGAATGTGTGATGTGAGTTTTAGATCTCATTTAGTAATTGATAGCAGAATTAAGGAAAATGGTCAGCAGGATTTGTACTATAAAATTGAACTACCCTTAATTTATGTTCTTGCTAATATGGAGCTTGTCGGTATGGGAGTTGACAGACAAGGGCTTATTGATTATGGCAAGAGTCTTGATGGTAAGATTGATGAATTAACCAAGGATATTTACTGGCTGGCAGGTGAGGAGTTTAATATTAATTCTCCTAAGCAGTTAAGCTATATTTTATTTGAAAAGCTTGGCTTAAAGGGCGGTAAAAAAACTAAGACAGGCTGGTCTACGTCAGCAGATATTCTTGAAAAATTGAAGGATAAGGATGAAATTGTAAGTAAAGTGCTTGAGTATAGATCTTACAGCAAGCTTAAATCAACTTATGCTGATGGGCTCCTTTCAGTTTTGCATGAGGATGACAGAATTTATTCAACATTTAACCAGACTATTACTACTACAGGCAGAATAAGTTCAACTGAGCCTAATTTACAGAATATTCCTGTAAGGATTGAACTTGGCAGACAGCTTAGAAAGGTTTTTATACCTAAAAAGGATTATGTTTATATAGACGCAGATTATTCACAGATTGAATTGAGAGTACTTGCCCATCTTGCCGGGGATGAAAATCTGATTAATGCATTTAAGGAAAATCAGGATATTCATACTATTACAGCTTCTCAGGTATTTAATGTACCGTTTGAAGAGGTAACATCATTGCAGAGAAGAAATGCTAAGGCTGTAAACTTTGGTATTATTTACGGTATTGGTGCATTTAGCCTTTCACAGGATTTGGGTATTACCAAAAAAGAAGCCGATGCTTATATTGAAAGTTATTTTTCAAAGTATCCTAAGATAAAGACATTTATTGACGGATGTGTTGAATCCGCAAGAACAACAGGGTATGGTATTACAATATTTAACAGAAGAAGATATATTCCTGAAATTAACAGCAGCAATTTTTTGCAACGCTCATTTGGTGAAAGGGTTGCTATGAATATGCCTGTTCAGGGTACTGCAGCAGATATTATAAAAATAGCTATGGTTAAGGTTTACAACAGAATGAAAAAGGAAAAACTTAAATCTCAGCTTGTTCTTCAGGTTCATGATGAATTGCTTATTGAGGCTTATAAAGATGAAGTTAACATAGTTTCTGCAATTTTACAGGAGGAAATGGAGAGTGCGGTAAGCCTTTCAGTACCATTGGTAGCAGAGGTGCATGAGGGTAAAAATTGGTATGAGGTAAAGTAAATTTACCAAAGAGGTGATAATATGGACTACAAAAAAATACTTTCTTATATAGCAAGCATTATAGTTTTTATTTCAACTGCAATAATGATATTTTTGGTTTTAAGACTTGATACTACAGGTGAGGGAATTACTAATGGTGAATTTATGCCTATCAGAAATTCAATGTTTGCTGTAGGTGTCCCTTGTTTTATTAAATTTTATATTTCGAGTGACAATGATTATAAAGAAAATAAAATATGGTTAATAGGGTATTTTATATGTATCCTGGTGTGGATTGCATTTTTAATATATGCAATTATATCACCTTATTTTACCAATATAAGAACTATGTGTATTGCAAGCTTTGTTCTTATCATTATGGCGGCATATCTGGAATATTCAATGGTAAAGGAAAAATAGAATGAGAGTAATAGGATTAACAGGCAACAGTGGATGCGGCAAAGGTGTTGTAGCTGAAATTATGTCAAAATATGGGGCTTTAATACTTGATTGTGACAAAATTGCTCATGATAATATGGAGCCTTTGGGTATAGCCTATAGAGAAATTACAGAAGCCTTTGGTGACAGTATTTTAAATAAGGATTATACTATAAACAGAAAGATTTTAGGTTCTATTGTTTTTAAAGATAAGGAAATGCTTACCCTTTTAAATAGTATTACACATAAATATGTAATAGAAGTGATTAATAATGCTATAATGCTGAACAGAGATAAAAACTTAATTGTTATTGATGCACCTTTACTTATTGAAGCAGGTTTAAAAAGGTACTGCGATAGTGTATGGATGGTTTATGCTCCGTTTGAAGTCAGGATTGAAAGGGTTATGAAAAGGGACAAAATTGGCAGAAAAGATGCTCTTTTACGTTTTGAAAATCAGATGAGTATTGATGAACTTAAAAAATATTCTGATGTAATTATTGAAAATAATTGCAGTTTGGAAAAGCTTGAAAAAACTGTGCTTGAAAAAATGAAAGAATATAATATATCTTAAAAAATGTTGAATTGCAAATAACAAGGAGTTATTTTAATGTTTAAACGTATTAAATTTTTATTGACGTCTGTTCTTTGGCTTATAATACTGTTATTTATAGCATATTGTGCCTTATGTATATTATTTCCCATTAAATATGCTGATGAAATAATAAAGTACAGTGAAAAATATGATTTAGATCCGGGTTTTGTATGTGCTATAATTAATACGGAAAGTCGTTTTCAGACAGATGCACAATCCCATAAAGGTGCAAGGGGACTTATGCAGCTTATGCCGACAACTATTGACTGGGCTGTTGAAAATATGGGAATTAAGAATTTTAGTTATGCAACTATAGAGGATCCGGATGTAAATATCGATATAGGCTGTTGGGTTTTAAATTATCTTTCAGGTGAGTTAGATGGTAATCTTGAGCTTATAGCTGCTGCATATAATGCAGGTATCGGCAATGTTACTAAATGGCTTGGAGATACAAGATACAGTTCTGATGGTGAGTATCTTGATTATATACCCTATGCAGAAACAGCTAATTATGTTAAAAAGGTTATGTCTTACGAAAAGGTATATAAAATAATTTTAAGGACTGATTTATATGAAATTGCGAGCAATTAGTTTTTTACTGATTGGCTGCCTTTTATTTGGCGGCTGCGCAAATGAAAACGCAAATGAAAATAGTGAAAACACTAAGGTAGAACAAACTGTTACACATAAAGCAGCTGTAGGAGGTACAATTACCCTTGCTATGCATAAACCGGAAACACTTAATCCTATAAAAAACAGAGATAATACTGTGGACAGGATTTTAAGGCTGATTTATGAGCCGCTTTTTGTATTAGATGAAAATATGCAGATTGTGCCCAATCTTGCTGAATCATATACAATAAGCGGGAATACAGTTACCATTAAGCTTAAATCCGGAGTTAAGTGGCAGGATGGCAATAATGTGTGTGCTGATGATGTGATTTATACTTTAAATCAGCTTGAGAAAGCTGAACTTGATACTATATATAAAAACTGTGCAGAAAATTTAAATTTTTATTCAAAAGTGGATGATTTGACTGTTAAAATCAGTTATTCAAAGGGTCTTGGTTCTATAGGTTACAGCCTTTGTTTTCCTATAATACCTAAGCATTATTATGGTGGCGGTACAGCAGAAGATATGAAACCTATAGGCAATGGCTCGTATATTTTTTCTGACTATACACTTGTTAAGGAAATGAATTTGACTGCTTCTGAAACCGGTTTAAACGGAAGACCTTATATCAATAATATAAATGTAAAAATTATACCTGATATTGAGACTGAAATACAGGCTCTTGAAGCAGGGGTAGTTGATGCAATGGTTCTTGATATTAATAAGCTTGGTTCCCTTTCAACTGAACTTAGTGATAATTCATGTGAATTTCCTACAAATCAATTTGAATTTGTAGGTTTTAATATTAAAAATGATTTGTTTTCTAATGTTAGCGTAAGGCAAGGTTTTGCACACCTTATACCGAGAGAGAATATTATAAATGATATATATATCAATAAAATGACGGAATCTGTTACGCCTATTAATCCGGCTAATGCATTAACATCAAAGGTGGGAGAGGACAGTTATGAATTTGATATAAATCTTGCAAATACATTGTTTTCTGCCGGAGGCAAAGGCTTTTCTGATTTTACATTTAACATACTTGTGAACAGCGAAAATTCAGCAAGAGTAGAAAGTGCAAAGCTTATAAGTGAAACCCTTAATTCTGTAGGTATGCACACCTCTGTTGAGACTGTAAGTTTTGCTGAATATGAAGAGAGACTTAAAAGCGGAGATTTTGCTATGTATTTAGGTGGAATAAGATTAAAAGAAAATATGGATATTATTGCTATTGCAGGGAGCAGTGGCAATATAAACTACGGAAAGTATGCCGATGTGAATATGGATAAGCTTATTGGTGATTGTAACTCAGCTATCAGTGAGGAGGGCTACAAGGCGGCTTTAAATGAGCTTAGCAAGTATATAAGTACTCAGCTTCCTGTTGTAGGTATAGGATTTAAGTCAGATATTCTGGTAACCAATAGTAAGATAAAAGGTGAAAAAACTCCAACCATTAATAATATTTATGGAGATATTAATAATTGGTATTTGGTAAGTACGGATTAATTTAAATTGATTTGAGAGAAAATGTTGCTATAAGAGGCTAATATAAGGATAGAGGTGAAGAAATGCTTGATAAAAATAAAACTATGGTAAAAAGATGTTTTTTGACAGGTGAATATGTGTTTTATGCCACTGACAGGGCAAAAAGACCTCACAGCTTTAAAAGAGACAGCAATATAAGACTTACTCCTAAAGAGTTTTGTCCTTTTTGTCCTCAAAACAGTTATATGACTCCTGAGCCTGTTTATGATGATGGATTAATTAAAATTGTACCAAATAAATATCCCTTTGTGCATACTAATGAGGAAACATATGGCGTTCATGATGTAGTTATTGATACAAATTTACATGACGAAAGACTTACTGATTTTAGTGATGAGCATATTTTTAAGCTTATGTCAGTGTTAAAAAACAGATTTATACAGCTTGAAAAGGATGAAGGAAGCAGATATGTTCAGATATTTAAAAATCAGGGAATTGATGCAGGTGCAAGTCAGTCCCATTCACACTGGCAGATTGCTTCTTTGCCTGTAGTTCCAATTAAAATGGAGCATTTACTTCAGGTGTTAAAGAATTATTATAAAGAAAATAAGATATGTTATTTCTGTAATTTGGACTTTGGCACAAGAATAGTAGATGAAAATGACAGTTTTATATCTTATTTGCCTGCTGACGGCAAATTTCCATATGGTATGGATATATTGCCTAAGAGACATGTATCGACTATAAAGGATTTCAGCGATAAAGAACTTCAAGATTTTGGGCTTATATTAAGAGCATCTTTAAGAAGGCTGCTTGTTTTAAGACCTGATATTTCATATAATGTCTGTCTGTATTCTGTTCCAAAGGGGGAAAAATGTTACGATTACTTTCATTTTTATACACAGATTATACCAAGAATCGGTCATATGGCGGGTTTTGAATTTAGTACGGGATGTTATATTAATTCTGTGTTGCCGGAGATTGGAGCAGAGGAACTTAGGAATACAAAAATAGATTAATCACAGTGTTGGAGGCTTTATAATGAGCAAAATTAAATTAGGTATACTTGCAGGCGGCAGCTCTATTGAAAGAGAAGTGTCTTTTAAATCCTGTAATAATTTGCTTAATAATTTAGATAAAGATAAGTATGATATACATATATATTCACTGCCTTTAAAAGATGACAGAAAGTGGATTAATGAGATAATTGAAGATAGACCAGATATTGTGGTTAGTGCTTTACATGGCGGAATGGGTGAGAATGGTTCTATGCAGGGGCTCTTGCGTTGCATTAATATTCCCTATTTAGGCAGCAAGGTTTTATCAAGTGCTTTGTGCATGGATAAAAAAGAAGCAAAAACTGTACTTGAAGCTAATCATATTCAAGTGGCAGCGGATATTTATATTAAAAGAAATGAGAGTATTGCTCTCTTTGTTGATGATATAAGACAGATTGGATTTCCTCTTATTGTGAAGCCTAACAGAGGAGGCTCAAGTATTGGCATTGAAATTGTCAATGACCTTGCTGAGCTTGACAGAGCCGTTAATAATATTGTTGAAAAATATGATGATGATGTAATAGCAGAAAAGTTTGTAAAGGGAAAAGAAATTACATGCTGTATGTTTGAAGGAAATAATAAACCTGAGGTTATGGCTGTTCTTGAAGTGAATAAAAAGGGAGAGATATTTGACTATGCCGATAAATATGAAAGTGGAGTATCTTCAGCACTTACCAGTATGCCCGGCTTTATGCAGGATATGGTTAAGACTATTGCTCAAAAGACTTTTAAGCTCCTCAAGTGCAAGGATTATGCCTGTGTGGATATGATAGTTATGGAAGAACAGATTTATGTTATTGAAGTAAATACCCTTCCGGGACTTACTGAAAACAGTTTAATTCCCAAGGCATGTACAAGCTATGGTATTAGTTTTGGTGAGTTTTTGGACAGGCTGATAGATAGGGAAATTAGGAAATAAACGGATAAATGCATTAACAAATAAAAAAAATCCTTGACTTGGATGATTTTGTGTGTTAAAATAACATTCGTATGGTATGAAGAAATACCATCCTTGCTCTTGCAGTAAGGCAAGGGCCAAAGACCAAAAGGAGGTGCAAAGAAAGATGAAAAAGTATGAACTTTGTGTAGTTTATTCCCCATCTTTAGATGAAGAAGCATTAAATGCAGCTAAGGAAGGCGTTAAGACTCTTATTGAGAGATTTGGCGGCACTGTAGAGAATGTTGATGATTGGGGTAAGAGAAGACTTGCTTACGAAATTCAGAAAGTAAACGAAGGTTTTTATGAATTTGTTACTTTTAGTGCAGAGACTTCAGCTCCTGCTGAAATAGAGTCTCGTATGCGTATTAATGAAAAGGTTCTTCGTTATTTAATTGTTGCTCAGGAAGAGGCTTAATCAAAGGAGGTCGCCTATATGAACAGAGTTATATTGTTAGGAAGATTGGCGAGAGATCCGGAGGTTAGGTATACTCAGTCTGCTGAACCTTTAGCAGTTTGTAGATTTGCTGTTGCAGTTGAGAGACCTTTCTCAAGAAACAGACAGGAAGGCGAGCCAACAGCTGATTTTATTAACTGTGTATGCTTTGGTAAGCGTGGTGAGAATATTAATCAGTATTTCCGTAAGGGCAACAGAATTGCTGTACAAGGCAGGTTACAGGTTAGTAATTATACTGACCAGCAGGGTAATAAGAGATACTCAACTGATGTTGTAGTTGAAGATTTTGAATTTGTTGAGTCAAGAGCTGAAAGAGAAAGTTCCGGAAATGAGGGATTTACTCAGGCTCCGGCATCACAGCCTGCTGCTTCAGCTTCTACAGCAGGTTTTAGCATTGACAGCGATGCTGAGGACGAAGATTTACCGTTTTAATTGAATTTTGTTGAATTTTTAAGTAAGGAGGATTCTTAATCATGATTAATAAGAAGCGTGGTAGAAGAAAGAAGAAGATTTGTGTTTTCTGTGCAGAAAAGGCAACTTCTATCGATTACAAGGATGTAGCAAAGTTAAGAAAGTATGTTTCTGAAAGAGGTAAGATTTTACCTAGAAGAATTACAGGCAACTGTGCTAAGCATCAGAGATTATTAACTACTGCTGTTAAGAGAGCAAGACACGTTGCACTTTTAGCTTATGTAGCAGAGTAATTAAAATAAATATATAAATTTTCAAACCCCTTAGGCTATGCCTAAGGGGTTTTTTATAAGTAAATTTAATGCAGAATATAAAAATTATTTGTCTTAAAATAAATAACTAAAATGAAATGAGAAATTAACTATGAAAAAATATTTACTGTTTTAATAACTGCAACTATTGTAATTACAATGTCTGTACCTGCTTTGACTCAAAGTGTATATACTGTAATCATAAATGTTAAAAAGGTATAAATTGCTGAAGATATAACATAAAATATAAGATATGACATAGCTAATATATGTGCTGTTTAATTTTGTATAAAATCCTAAATATATCAATTATTATTAAAGTGATAAATAATTATACTAGACAAATTACATTATTTGGTATAGAATAAAACTAGTAAGGGAGGTGTTATCAATGGATAAAATTATAGTTACAATTAACAGACAGTTTTGCAGTGGTGGTAACTACATTGGTAAAAAGTTATCAGAAAAGCTAGATGTGCCTTATTATGACAGAGAACTTGTTAATCTTGCGGCAAAGCAGGCAGGTTATGCTGAGGCAACATTTGAAAAGGTTGATGAGGTCGCAACTAATAGTTTGCTGTATTCACTTATAATGGGTGTACATAATTCGACTCAGACAGGTATTCTTCCGGATAATGACAAGCTTTTTAATATTCAAGCTGATATTATAAGGAATGCTGCAAAGGTGGGGTCAACTGTAGTTTTGGGACGCTGCTCAAATTACATATTAAGGGAAGAAAAGCCTTTGGTCAGAGTTTTTCTTAAGGCTGATATGGAGTTTAGGAAAGCAAGATATGAAAAGCTTTATGGTACTCCTGAAAAAGGAACTGTTGAGGAAGTCATTGAAAAGAGAGATAAGAAGAGAGCTTCTTATTTTAAGTTTTACACAGGTCATCGATGGGAAGACATTGATAACTATGATATAGTTATTAATACTGCTAAAATTGGCGTTGATGCTGCTGTGGATATGATTATTGATTATATTAATAAGATAAAATAATAAATATCCCCTGTTTAAAAGCAGGGGATATTTATTATTATTTATATTTCATTCATTTATTATTCTTAAATAAATTTCACCATATCTTTTTATTTTATAGCTGCCCATACCTTCAACTCTTTTCATATCTTCGAGAGTTTTAGGTTTTTTAATTGCCATATCCATTAATATGGCGTCGTTAACAACAGAGTAGGTAGATATATGCTCATGTTTAGCTATTTCTTTTGTTATTGACTTTAGTCTGTTGTAGAGTTCCCTGTCTTTATTAGGTGTATAACCCTTTATTTGTCCTGAATTCATACAGTTGCTGCAATATTTGCATTCGGGCTGTGTTTTTTCTCCAAAGTAGTTTAGTATATATTCTCTAAGACAGTGTCTTGACAAAGCATATGCTTTAATTTTATCCAGTTTATACATATCCTTTGCCTTAATATTATCTTTTTGATCTTGAGTTAAAGATGGGTTTTCATCTATTAAATTTATTAAAAATTCATTTGTTCTGTAATCCTGCGGAGAGTAAAGCATTATACATTGAGCAGCTTTTCCGTCACGTCCTGCTCTACCTGCCTCCTGATAATATGCTTCCATACTCATTGGCATATTGTAATGGAGAACATATCTTACATCAGGCTTATCTATTCCCATACCAAAGGCATTTGTAGCTACCATTATATTTTTATTACCTTGTATAAATTCTTCTTGATTACGGTTTCTCTCAAAATCACTGAGACCTGCATGATATTTTGTGACGCTGTATCCTTTAAGGTTTAAAAAATATTCAAGTTCATCAACTGTTTTTCGTGAAATGCAATATATTATACCGCTTTCACCTTGATGTTCCCTAACTGTTTTAATAAGTTCGGATATTTTTTCATAGGGCCGTTTAACTGCAAAGTAAAGATTTTTTCTGTTATAGCCTGTTGTAAGTATATAGGGAGAATCAAGGTTTAATCCCTTTATAATATCCATTTTAACCTTATCTGTGGCAGTAGCTGTAAATGCACCTACTACCGGCTTTTGAGGCAGAGAATTTATAAAATCTTTTATATTAAGATAACTTGGTCTGAAATCTTGTCCCCACTGAGATATACAATGTGCTTCATCAACTGCTATAAGGGAAATATTAACGGATTTTGCAAAGGACAAAAAACTGTCAGTCAGTAATCTTTCAGGTGCAACATAAATAATTTTGTAGGTATAGTTTTCAGCGTTTTTAAGCGCCTTGAAATATTGCTTTTGTGTGAGTGTAGAGTTCAGATAGGCGGCTCTTATACCGCATTGTATAAGAGTGCGAACCTGATCAGTCATTAAGGAGATAAGAGGGGATACTACTATTGTTATTCCCTCCATTTTCAATGCCGGAACCTGATAGCATAAGGATTTTCCTGCACCTGTCGGCATTACAGCAAGAACATCATTACCATGTATTAAGTTTTCTGCTATTTCCTTTTGACCTGTTCTGAAGGAACTGTAGCCAAATACGGATTTTAATATTTTAAGCATATTTTAACCTCAAAAATAAAGAAATAGAGTGGAGGTAATCCACTCTATAATTATAAGCTATAAAAATTAAATGTCAACTGTTTTGACCTTTTCAAAGTCATCAAGTATTTTCTGTGATGGTGCTTTGCTGATTAATGAAACAACAACTATACAAACAGCAGAAATTGCAAAGGCAGGAACCAACTCATAAAGTCCTGTATCAACAATCTGGAATTTATCACCAAATATTGGGCTTGATGCAGTAAAGCAAGTATTCCAGATAAATACACTTAAACCACCGGAAATCATACCTGCAAGGGCTCCGGGCATTGTCATTCTCTTCCAGAAAAGACTTAAAAGCATTGTTGGTCCAAAAGCTGCACCTAAGCCTGCCCAGGCATAGCTTACAAGCTTCATAACAGAAGTATCAGGATTAAGAGCAAGGAAGTAAGCAATAACGGCTACTACAATTATTGCAATACGGCTTAATAAAAGAAGCTGTTTATCAGTTGCCTTCTTATTAAATATTGTCTTGTAAATATCATTTGATACTGCAGAAGCCGTAACAAGCATCTGTGAATCTGATGTAGACATAATGGCTGCAACAATGGCACAAAGAAGAATACCTGCAATAAATCCGGGAGTTAATCTTTGAACAAGCACCATAAATATCGTTTCAGCCTTTGTTGCGTCTGTAAATACCTCAAGACCGGTTTGTGACATATATGCATAGCCGATTATACCGACAATAACTGAAGCAACAAGTGTAATTGCAACCCATACTGTTGCAATAATTCTTGATTTCTTAATCATATCAGAATTCTTAATAGACATAAATCGTATAAGGATGTGAGGCATACCAAAGTAGCCAAGTCCCCATCCTAAGTTTGAAACTATATATTGCCATGAGTAGGGTGAACCGTCGGCACCATGAGTAAAGCTCATATACTGTGCATTTTCAGGTACAGAGTGTACAATCTGGCTAAAATCGGCACTGACAATTCCATAAGCAATGATAGGTACAATTAAAAGGGCAAAGAACATTAACATACCCTGGAAAAAGTCTGTCCATACTACGGCAAAGTAACCGCCAAGGAATGTATAAATCATAATTACTATAACACCTATTGTAAGACCAAGGCTGTAATTGATACCAAATACTGTGTTTAAAAGCTTAGCTGCTGCATTAAAGCTTGATCCGGTGTATATTAGGAAAAATATAAAAATAATTAATGCACAGGTAACTTTTAGGGCAGAGCCATTTGAATCAAATCTATTCTGAAGATATTCAGGAATAGTTATTGAGTCATTGGCAATAGTTGAGTACTTTCTTAATCTTTTAGCAATGAAGAGCCAGTTTAAATATGTACCGATACCAAGACCAATAGCAATCCACGCTTCACCAAGACCTGACAAATATACAGCACCGGGTAAGCCCATTAATAACCAGCTTGACATATCTGATGCCTGAGCTGATAATGCTGTAAGCCAACTGTTCATACCGCGTCCGCCTAAAAAATAGTCACTCATATTTGATGACTTTTTTGAAAAGATAACACCAATGCCTATCATTGTTCCAAGATAGATAACGAAGGCAAGTATTGTCCAGATATTATACATTATAATTTTCCTCCTTAATATAATTATAAAATATAACTTCAATTATACTCTAAAATTGTGATATATGCAAGGCTTTTTGGAATTTATGTAAGAATTTAACAATTTAGCAGGTTAAAATAAATGATTTTTTTGTGTAATGCTTATTTATATGTGAGTGTGTAGATAAATTGTTTTTACCAAAGACAGTTCTTATATATAAAAAGAAGTCAGTAATAACTGACTTCTTTAAAATATTAATATTCAAAAATTCTGGAAACAGGTAAGCCTTCGTGAATTCTGTATATTGCATCAGCGAATACCTTTGCAACAGACTTCTGCTTAATCTTAGAAATAGACTTTTCAGATGTAAGAGGTACTGTATCAAGTACAAGCAACTCTTTAATCTGGCTGTTTTGAATTCTTTCAATAGCTGCACCTGAAAGTACGCCATGAGTACAGCAGGCATAAACTTCCTTTGCTCCTCTTTCGATAATAGCATTAGCCGCATTTGTAATAGTACCGGCTGTGTCAATCATATCATCGTAAAGTATGACAGTCTTGTCCTTAAAATCACCAATAATATTCATAATTTCTGAAACATTTGGCTTTGGTCTTCTTTTATCTACAATAGCAATGGGAATGTCAAGTTGCTCAGCAAAGGATCTTGTTCTTGTAACAGAGCCTAAGTCCGGAGATACAGCTACAAGGTCATCATTGCCATAACCAAATTTTTCACCATAGTACTTGGAAAGTAAAGGCATACCAACTAAATGGTCAACCGGTATATTGAAGAAGCCCTGAATTTGAGCACAGTGTAAATCCATAGTAATAACTCTGTCAGCACCGGCACTTGTAATAAGGTCGGCAACAAGCTTAGCAGAGATTGGATCTCTTGCCTTGGCCTTTCTGTCCTGACGTGCATAACCATAGTAAGGAATAACTGCGTTAATTCTGCCGGCTGATGCTCTTTTAACGGCATCAATAGTAATAAGAAGCTCCATTAAATTATCATTAACCGGATTGCTTGTAGGCTGAACAATAAAAATGTCATTGCCTCTTACTGTTTCGTTAATTCTAACACTGATTTCGCCATCGCTGAATTTACTTACCTCGCATTTACTAAGTGAAAGACCTAATTCTGAGGCTATTTTTTCAGCTAAGACATGGTTACCGTTGCAACCAAAAATCTTAATGCCACCACCGCTAATATTCATTAATAATTCCTCCTGATGAAACTGCTTAAACCAATACAGTTTTTTTTCGCTTTAATACATATTAATTATAATATTAATTTACTCCGTTGTCAAATATTGTTGAATGTAAAAGTTTACCTAAATTATGCTTTTTTTTTACCAAATTTAGTCATAATATTTATTTTTGTTTTAATTTTAATGCATTTTTTATATTTTAATACAATATTTATAATGATTTTTGGGTAAATTGTGCAAAAAAATTATGTAAAATTTTTTTAAAAAACTATTGACAACATAAAGTAAAAATAGTATTATTGTATTAGTTAATTAACACAATAATACAAAAACGAAAGATGGGTGAAAAAGTGGAGTGGAATTTTGATAAAAATAAACCTATTTATTCTCAAATCATTGACCAAATAAAGCTTTTTATTATTTCCGGCGAATTAAGGTCAGGTGAGAGATTGCCTTCTGTACGAGATTTAGCCGGAGAAGCAGGTGTTAATCCAAATACTATGCAGAGAGCTTTGTCTGAACTTGAGAAAAGCGGACTTGTTTATTCTAACAGAACAAGCGGTAGATTTATAACAGAGGAGGAAGATATTATAAAAGAGATAAAAACAGAAAGTGCTGAAAGGAGTATAAGGGAGTTTCTTAAAAATATGGAACAGATAGGATACAGTAAAGAAGAAATTATAAAAATTTTAGAAAATTATGGAATAGGGGATGAATAATATGAATGACATAATAATGGAGTGCAATAGTCTCTGTAAGAAATATGGCGGGAAAATGGCACTGAATAATTTAAATGTGACAATAAGGCGCGGTAGAATAATTGGACTTTTAGGTCCAAACGGAAGCGGAAAAACTACATTAATAAAAATTGCTAATGGTTTGTTGACACCAACTTCTGGGGAATTACTTATTAATGGAAGTGCTGTTGGTATGAAAAGTAAAAAATCTGTATCTTATCTGCCTGATTGTGTTACGTTGCCTGAGTGGATGAAAATAAGGGAACTTATTAAATTTTACAGTGATTTTTATGAAGACTTTAATGTGGAGAAAGCATATAATATGTTAAAAAATCTGGGAGTTAATGCAGATGATAAATTTAAGGCTCTTTCAAAAGGTAATAAGGAAAAGGTACAGCTTATACTTGTAATGAGCAGAGAAGCTGAACTCTATCTGCTTGATGAACCTATGGGTGGAGTTGATCCGGCGACCAGAGATTATATATTGAATACTATTATTTCAAATTATTCACAAAATTCAACTGTTATTATTTCTACTCACCTTATAGCTGATGTAGAACAAATTCTTGATGAGGTTATGTTTATTAATCAAGGTGAAATTGTAATGGAAGATATGGTAGATAATATAAGAGATAAACAGGGAAAGAGTGTTGATACTCTTTTCAGGGAGGTGTTTAAATGTTAGGAAAGCTACTGAAGTATGAATTTAAGGCTATGGGAAGAATATTGTTTCCTCTTTATTGTGCGGCTATAATAATGGGGTTTATTACAGCATTGTTATTTAGATTCACTCCGAATGATGATTTAAATCGACTAAATATTATTGCTCTGGCTGCAATATTAGCAATTATGCTTTTTGCTGTATTTGTAACAGCTACCGTTGGATTAAGCTTTATTATGTCAATATACAGATTTAGGAAAAATTTGTTATGCAGTGAAGGATATATAATGAATACATTGCCTGTTACTGTAGGACATCATATTTCTGCAAAGCTTACAGTTGCTATGGTTTTTGAAATATTATCTATAATTGTTGCGGTTATAGCATGGGTGGCCTTTATAATACCTATATCCGGAGTATCATGTGCTGAGATTATTAATGGATTTTTTGTTCTTATTAATAATATTAATGAAAAAATAAATATGTCTTATGGTTACATAGTAGTTGAATTTATAGTACTTATATTACTGGAATTTGTGACACTTAATATGAGTATATATGCGTCAATGTGTATAGGTCATTCCTGCAATGACCATAAAATATTAAAGTCAGTAGGAGCTTATATAGTTTTTTATATTGTAAGTCAGTTTATAAATTTTATTCTTGTAAATATTTTTATACTCAGTGTAGGTAGTGCTGATATTGCATCAAGTGTAACGAGTGAGGCATCTGCTATAAGCTTTTTTAATAAATTACTAATAGGAACAGGAATAGAGCAAGTATTGTTTATTGTTGCATATTCTCTTATAACCTACTATTTTTTAAAGAATAAACTTAATTTACAGTAATTTAATTAATATAGGTTTTATAATTAATTAAGGGAGTCATATGATATGATCATATGACTCCCTTGACTTAATTTTAAAAGAAGGCTGAAAATACCTCGCTTAGTTTACCTACATCACTCATATTGTAAGAAATCATGATACAATTTTTAAAATCATCTCTTTCAACAGGACTTAAACTGTAGTACATATTTTTGGCTTCAGAGACAGCTGATGTAATATCAAAGGTATTATCATCTCTGTAACTTATCATAGCATTGAGAATGTAATTAGCCACATCTACTTCATTCTGAGTTTTTAATTTGTAAATAAGAATGTCTTTTGTGTCTGAAATAACATTATTAAGTGCTTTCATTTGGTCATCATTTAATGTTATAACAGGTGCTGTAGTAGGCTCAGTAGTAGATTCGGTAGTAGTTGTAATAGTAGAAGTTGTTTTTGTGGTAGTCTCGGTAGCAGCTTCGGTGGTTGTTGTTTTATTATTAACGCCGGATGAACCAGATGAACCGGACGAACCATTGCCTGATGTATTGGTTTTTGATGTAGTTGTTTCATTACTGTAATTAGTAGTAGTTTCTGTTTTAGATGTAGTTACAGAATTACTGGTAACCTCGGTTGAAGCTTCGTTAACTACATTATCTTTTACATCAACATACTTTGCAAGTGCCTGACAAACTTCGCCTCTTGTAATATTTGCGGTTGCTCTGAAATTATTGTTGTTTTCAAGCTTAAAAGCACCATCAGCAATAACTGATTTAACGTAAGTCTCAGCCCACGGAGAAACCTCGTCATTAATTGTAATATCATCGGCAGGACTATTAAGATTGGCCGCAAGGGCTAAAACAACACATGTCTGCTCACGTGTAAAGTTATTCTGTGGTCTGAATGTATTATCATTAAAGCCGTTAATATAGCCGTTGCTTTGTGCTATTTTAACATCGTTATAATACCATACCTCTTTTTCAACATCAGAAAAATCAGCCATATTTGCTGCTTTTTCCTTATCTAACTCATATCCAAATACCTGATTAAATACTCTGGTAAGCTCTGCTCTTGTTATAGTTGCATCAGGTTTAAAGCTGCCGTCATTATAACCTGCTAAATAGCCTGCATTGTACATTTTTTCAATGGCCTGTCCCTGCTCACTTGAAAAATCAACATCGGTAAAGCCTTTGGTGTCAGCAGCCATTACTGTTGTGACAAATAAAGTACTAAAAGCTAAAGCTGCAGATATCATTAATTTTAATTTCATATAATTCACTCTCCTAAATTTATTTTATGATTTAATATTTAAAAAGAGAGATTACCAAGGCAATCTCTCTTTTGTTTTAATTAATGTAGTTTAGTTTTGATTATTTTGCAGTTTCAGCAACTTCAAGGAATGCACTAATTGTACTGCCTGTAGTTCTATTAACAGAGCTAAATACAACCTTGTCACCAAATGTATTTCTGTAATCACCCATAGTCTTAGTAGCGTAATCAGCTAATGTACAAAGGTCAGCAATAAACTTGCTTGAATCTACATTTGCAGACTGAAGAGTATCTGTAACATCACCGGAAGCGTTGTTGTAAGATACTGTGAAATCATACTTAGTATCAGTGATTTCTAACACTCTGGCTGCAGTAGCCTTAATTGTAGCCTCATCAAGACCGGAAGGAATAGCTTCAAACATATATTCCTTAATCTGAATAATCTGATCAGCAGTTAAAACTGTTTCATTCTTTTCATCCGGAGCAGCAGGATTAGTACCAACAATAATTTCCTTAGCCTTGTTAAATGCTTCTAATCTTGCAGCCATAACAGGGTCAGCTAACTCTTCAGGAGTGGATGGAGCTTTGTTACAAAGTGCAGCAGTAGCCTCGTCCATAGGAATGATTGGCTGTAATGCATAACTTAACATAGACCAACCATTTTCAGATCTTAAATAAACATCACCCTTAACATTACTCTTAAAGTAAATTTTGTTTAACTGGTTAGTAACACCCATATTACGAATTGAAGCGGCAGCAACTACTTCAGAAATAGCATCTTTAATAGTCATAGCCTTACTGGTATCAACAGAAGTAGTATCAACAGTCTGCATACCTTTGCCTGTTTCGTCTTTAGTACCTGTTGTATCAACAGAAGAACCTAACTTGTCTGCATCTAAAACCTTAATGTTAGCCTCAAAACCCTCAGTAGCATAAACATTAAATACAAGGTCTTCAGTAACAGTCTTTGGCTGAAGAACTGTCTTATATGTAACTCTTGCGTCAGCACCGTCAACAGCACCCATACCGTCAACATTAGCCTCAGCATCATTATCAGCTAAACCGTTTAAAATCTTTAATACATCATTTGCTGTAATTTGACCATCACCATCAACGTCACCTGTACCTCTTGCTCTTGGAGAGATAGCAGCAAAAGCTGACGTAGTCATTGTCATTGTCATTGCAAGTGCAATGATACTTAATAACTTCTTTTTCATTTTTTATTGCCTCCTTATATATACACATAATTTGATTAATTCTTATTATAGCAAATTTAAAAGAGAAATACTAGCCCTTTTTTTAATTTTGTTAGTTTTGTACAAAATAGATAATATTTTTTTGTACTATACTCCAAAATATTAAAAAAAGAATAGCAAAAGCTATTCTAAGAAAGCGCGAGACGGGATTCGAACCCGCGGCCCTCGCCTTGGCAAGGCGATGCTCTACCACTGAGCCACTCGCGCATAAGGTATATATTAATACTAAATATTATAAGTATTTTAAGCGGGTGAAGGGAGTCGAACCCTCGTCCTCAGCTTGGAAGGCTGATGTACTAGCCGTTGTACCACACCCGCATTGTAAAAAATGGTGCCCAGAGACGGAATTGAACCGCCGACACGAGGATTTTCAGTCCTCTGCTCTACCAACTGAGCTATCTGGGCATAACACCATCAATCATTATGCAGCGACAAAAATCATTATACAGCAGTGGAACTGATTTGTCAAGTCTTTTTTTGCTTTTAATTGAAAAAATTCCCTAAACAATATGATTAGGGAATTTTTGATTATTGATTTTGACTTTCGTTTTCAATAGCTCCGGTTTCAGAGGGTTCAACAGTAGTATTTTCAATATGGGAAGAACTTTCCTTCTCAGTAGAACTTTCCTCCGTAATTGTAGTATTTTTATTTATTTCAATATTTATTGTTACCTCATCTTTTAATGCTGCATTTTCAGGCAATGTAAGTTTAAGCGGCACATTATGTTTGCCTTCTTCAAGACCGGAAAGGTTAATTGTTGGTGCAAGGGCAGCTATATCAATATTAGTAATTCCTCCAATTTCAACGCTTATATTATCAGGCATACTTACATTAAGATTTGGAGCAAGACCTTCTATTTTTATCATATTGGAAGGTATAACATATTCTTCCGCACTTTTTACCCCTACCTTTATTGTGACGGTAACTTTGTTTCCGTTATTTTCGTTTTCCAACTTTGCTCGGGCAAGTATGTCACTTATATCGATTACAGTAGTTGTTTCCTTATTGATATCAGTTAAATTTATTGGAGGTAAAGTTATACTTTCCGGTACATTATCATCATTACTTGTAACATCTATTGATTTTGGTGACCAATCAAGAGATAAAAGCTCCAGATGATCAGGCAATTCGCCTGTAGTTCTTGGTTTATCTATTTTAATAGTGCTGCTTTTTTTTATTTCAACAGAAACCGGAATATTTTCAGGTGTTACAATAAAATTGTCTAAAGGCGTATCGCTATCATCATATACCTTCATTGAGCAGTTTTTTAAAACCGTACCCTTTTCATTTGTTATGTCAATAGTGGCAACTACTTTTTCAACTTTTGATATTTCACTTTTAGGACCGGTTACCGTTACTTCCTTTACATCACTTAAAGCTTTGCCGGCAACATACCCGGAAAGAGGCGAACCATAGGTTTTAAGCTCAACAGGTACAGATTTTGTTCCGGCTTCATCAATTGTTATTTCAGAAACAGTTGGATAGTAGCTTGCAATATCATAGTTGTACATATATGAACTGCTAGGTAAAGTTGGAACTATAATCATAGAATATGTTCTTGGGAATGAATCCCCGCTGTTAATTTCTATTTTTGATAAATCTATTTTAGCCTTAATATTATTTTTATTTTCAGTTTTACTAAGCTCATCAAGAGCCGGTCTTGTGCCTTCTACCTTAATGGAAATGCTAAGGTCATCAAAGTCTGTTAAATTGCTTACAACAAATCCGTTTTCGTTTAATATGTCCATATTTTCAAAGGTGACGGGAGCTGTAAAATTTTTAATTTCTGTGGGATTTATCATGTTCATTACTATAAACCACATAAATATTGCTAATATTAATGAAAAGATTTTCCACAAGAATTCATGAGATATAGAGTTTTTTATTATTTTAAATAAATGGTGGGAGAAGTTTGTATTATTTTTTTTCATTTTTATTTTTCCCCTTCCAAAACATATTTATATTAATTGCGGGGGATTTAACACCTTCTGCAATTTTTTCCAATATAGATTTAAGTTCTTGTGGTGTTATTGCTTTTTTTAGCTTTCCTTCTTTTGCAATAGAAATTTTACCGGTTTCTTCGGAAACAACAATAAAGTATGCATCAGAATTTTCGCTGCCGCCTACTGCTGCTCTGTGTCTTGTTCCGAGTTCCTGACCAATTTCTTTTTGAGTAACGGGAAGTATGCAGCTTGCGGCTGCAATCTTGTTATTTCTTATTATAATAGCACCATCGTGTAAGGGTGTTTTATTTACAAATATATTTTGAAGAAGCTGAGCAGTAACATCACCGTTAATTATTACACCGGAATTTTTGGACACATCACCCATAGGAACGTGCTGCTCAATAACAATAAGAGCACCTGTTCTTTCTGCTGAAAGATTAATGCAAGCTTTATATATTTCATTGGCTGTTTCGGCGGTTATTTTTCCGCTTAAAACCGGTGTTTGCAAAATACCTGATACACCTGTAACTGCACCTGTACCAATCTGTTCAAGTGCTTTTCTGAGTTCAGGCTGAAAAATAATAATTACTGCGATAACACCTACAGACAGTGTTTTTTCAATAATCCATGTTAATGTATAAAAATGGAGATAATATCCCATAAGAGATACAAGAACAATGATAATTAAGCCCCTGAAAAGAGTCCAAGCTCTGGTTTCCTTAATCCAGTGGATAACTATGTATATAAGACAGGCAACTAAAAGTATGTCAATAACATCTGTAATTCTTATGGATGGAATTCTTAAAGTGGTTATGTTTATTTGTCTGAAAAAATCACTAAATGGATTATTAATTCCATTTTGCATAAGTTCACCCTCTTTAAAAAATATTTTCTTAATTATAAGTATAACATAAATTTATAAAGTTGAATGTTACAAATTAATTAAAATAAGCATAAAAAAAATACTATAGGGTAAAATACATCTATGTTCAAAAGATTTTTTATTTATGGAAGTATTGGATTATGCCTTGAAATATTATGGACAGGTATGACAGCTCTTTTTTATGGTGATACTACACTTACGGGTCACAGTTCAATTATAATGTTTCCTATTTATGGAGGAGTTGTATTGCTAGAACCTGCTTTTATACAATTAAAAGACAGCAGTTTACTTTTAAGAGGAGTAGTTTACATGACATTAATATTTTCAGCTGAATATTTTTCAGGGCTTTTGCTTACCGGTTTAAACATATGTCCGTGGTCATATACAAATGCACTGTTAAATATAAAAGGGGTAATAAGGCTTGATTATATGCCTCTTTGGTTTAGTGTCGGTTTATTGTATGAAAATTTATATAAAAGGTTTGTATAAGCACACTGTAATATTTGGGGGAAAAATTGAATAAGCTACTACAAAGGAGGCGGTGTTTTATGCTTAATTATTTGTGGGGGGCAATGATATTTATAGGGATTGTAGTAGCTGCTTTTACAGGAAATATGGCTGAGGTGACTAACGGTGCCATTAATTCAGCAAGAGAGGCCGTAAGTCTTGCCATAACGATGCTTGGAGTTATGGCAATGTGGACAGGTATAATGAAAATAGGGGAAAAAGCAGGACTTATAAAAAGCCTTGCAAAAAAAATGCAGCCATTTTTACATTGGCTTTTTCCAACAGTACCGAAGGAGCACAAGGCTATGGAATATATATCTACCAATGTAATTGCAAATATATTAGGGTTAGGATGGGCTGCAACACCTGCAGGAATATCTGCAATGAAGGAGCTGCAGAAGCTTAACAGGGATAAGGAAAGGGCTAGTGTGCCTATGTGTATGTTTATGATATTTAATATGTCATCATTGCAGCTTGTGAGTATTAATATTATTGCCTATCGCAGTCAGTATAATTCACAAAATCCTTCAGAAATTATTGGTCCGGGAATAGTTACTACTCTTATTTCAACATTGGCTGCAGTAATTTTTGCTAAAATTATGGAGATTAAAAAATGAAGCTGATTATAATGTTATCCGATTTAATTATGCCCTTGGTTATTGTGTACATATTATCCTTTGGTTATAGTAGAAAAATAGACGTTTATGAAAGTTTTATTGAAGGAGCGAAGGAGGGTTTTTCAACAGTTCTTGATATTTTGCCTACATTAATAGGACTTATGATGGCAATAGGTATATTAAGAAGCAGTGGTGCTCTTGACCTTTTAGTAAAGCTCTTTATACCTGTTGCCGAGTTAACGGGGTTTCCTAAAGAGGCTGTTCCAATAACGTTTATGCGGCTTATTTCATCTTCTGCAAGTACGGGAATACTTCTTGATATTTTTAAAAATTATGGACCTGACAGCTTTATTGGCAGGTTTGTATCTGTAATGATGAGTTGTACCGAAACGATTTTTTACACAATGAGTGTGTATTTTATGTCTGTTAAAATAACTAAAACACGATATACTCTTGCAGGGGCCCTTTTTGCTAATTTTGCTGGTGTTATTTCTGCCCTTTTGTTATGTAATAAAATGTGGGGATAAATATTACTTTATTATAAATTAATAAAAAAGTTGTAATTTCTTTGCAAATGTTGTATACTTATAATGTAAAGTTGTGATTTTTAATTATTCTTGACTTTTTATATATTAACTATTAAAATATAATAACAAATATACTAAGGAGGAATATTATGGCCCAGTATAAAAACAGCGGCTTAGACGGAAAGACTCTTGCGGAGAGAAAAAGCAAAAGACTTGAAGAAGCTCTCAGTGCATATACGCCTGAGCAGACTAAGCAAACTGTTAGCAAGCTGCTTGAGGATTTTGTTGATGAAAGCGGCAAAAATTATTTTGGGGCAGGTACCAGGGATACTACCCTATACTTTGCTGATGATGAATATATTAGAGAAATAGAAAAGGAAAAAACTAAGGATACGGTCAAGGATAATAAGGAAGAAAAGAAATCTGTTGTTGATAAACTACATAAGCTGACTTCAATTTTACCTAATACTGAAAATGGGGAGGAAGAAAAGTCAGAGAAAGATGGGTTTGAAACAAAACAGCCTGATAAAGAAATGATTAATAGTAATGAAAACATCGGTATAGGGACAGAACAAGCGGATGATGAAATAAAAACTATAATCAGCAAGGAAGAAGCGGATGAAAATTCTGATGAAGATAAGGATGCAACGAAAATCAGTGCAGTAATATCTGAAAAAGAAACAGATACTGAAGCTGAGAAAGTGACAAATGCACCTGAGCCTGAACCAACAATAGTTATAACCCCGGTTAGGACAGAGGCTTCAAAAGAGGAGGATACAAAAGAAATGAGACGAGAATTTTTTGATAATGAAATTGAAGTAGAGGCCGTTCCTCGCAGAAGACGTAAACAGGCTGATGCAGAAGTGCCTGTTGAAGAAAAAAAGGCTCCGGAAATAAGCTTAGATGATGTCGATGATGATTATGAAGAGGATTTTGAGGAGGAAGAAAAGAGTAGTAAGTTTGGCAACTTCTTTAAGCGCAGAAAAAATGAAGATCCTTTTGATGATGACTTTGACGATGACGATTTTGATGACGATGACTTTGAATATGACGACGATGATTATGAAGAGGGGGCATTTACTTTTAAAAAGGTGTTGAATGCTATAGTTATTATTGCTTTAATTTGTTCAACTGCTTTTTTTGCCGCAAGTAATTATAGTAATATTAAGAAGCTTGAAAGTGCAAATACTCAGATTAATGAGCTTAATAATGGTGCTTCAGGCAGTAGTGAGGAACAAATTAATGAGCTAAAAGCTAAAGTTGACGAATTAACTGCCGAAAATGAGAAATTAAAAGGCGGCAGCAGTGTAAATACTAACAGCAGCGAATTAACATCTGCTGCAGCCACAGGGACAAATTCTACTACTATTAATGGTATTGCTCCTTCGGAAGACGGTAATACAAATAGCGGCTCAGGTACAACATATACAATTAAGGCAGGAGATACAGGTTCTAAGATTTGTAAGGCTGTATATGGTCAGTATACAGATGAGCTTTGGCAGAAAATATTAAGTGCTAATGGTATGACAACATCAAGTGTTTATCATCCAGGTGACACTCTTCAAATCCCATAATCGTTGGAGGAAAGTATGAATTATTCCGAATTAAGTTTGACAGAACTTAGAGAAATTGCTAAACAAAAAGGTATAGGAAGTGTAACCAGATATAAAAAAGCCGAACTTATTGATTTACTTGAAAAGGTTGAACCTCAGAGTATACCGGTTGTTGATGATAAGCCGAGTTATCTTGAAGAACTTGACTCAGGAAATGTCGGTGAGGGAATACTTGAAGTTTTAGCTGATGGCTATGGATTTTTGAGAATGGACAATTATTTGCCAGGAACAAAGGACATTTATGTTGCACCATCTCAAATAAGACGCTTTAATTTGAAAACGGGAGACAGAGTTAAAGGAAAAATAAGAATACCCAAAGAAAATGAAAAGTTTTCAGCTCTTCTTTTTCTTACAGCCGTAAATGGGGATAAGCCTGAAATTGCACAAAGGAGACCTAATTTTGAGGATTTAACTCCTATATTTCCAACCGAAAACCTTTATCTTGAGAATTATGCAAATGAACTTTCTACAAGGATTATTGATCTTATTGCTCCTATTGGCAAGGGTCAGAGGGGTATGATAGTTGCTCCGCCCAAGGCAGGCAAAACGGTTTTGCTTAAAAAAGTAGCAAATGCTATAACTAAAAGATATCCGGATGTTTATGTAATTGTACTTCTTATTGATGAAAGACCTGAAGAAGTAACTGATATGCAAAGAAGCATTTCTGGTAATGTAGATGTTGTTTATTCTACTTTTGACGAGCAGCCCGAACACCATAAGAGAGTATCTGAAATGGTACTTGAGAGAGCTAAAAGACTTGTTGAACAGAAAAAGGATGTTGTAATACTGCTTGACAGTATTACAAGGCTTTCCAGAGCATATAATCTTACTGTACCTTCAAGCGGAAGAACATTATCCGGAGGTCTTGATCCATCTGCTCTTTATATGCCTAAAAGATTTTTTGGTGCTGCAAGAAATATTGAAGAAGGTGGAAGTCTGACAATACTTGCCACAGCTTTGGTTGAAACAGGTTCTAAAATGGATGATGTAATATTTGAAGAATTTAAGGGTACAGGAAATATGGAACTTGTTCTTGACAGAAAGATGAGCGAAAAGAGAATTTTTCCTGCAATTAATATATCAAAGTCCGGTACAAGAAGAGAGGAACTTCTTCTTAATAAGACAGAGCTTGATGCGGCTTATTTTCTTAGAAAGAGTTTTAGCGGCAGCTTGACTAATGGCGAGGTTACGGAGCAGATTATAGATATGCTTTCTAAAACCAAGAATAACAAGGAATTTGTTGCTGCTATTAATAAACTTAATAAAAATTAATAATTTAAGAGAGGTTTTTACCTCTCTTCTTTTGATATTTTGTTACAAATTTCTATTTATAAAAAAATATGCTTGCAATTTGTTTTTAGCTATGATATAATTTTACTGTTATTTGACGCAGGGATGCCAAAATGTATCCCAATTTATATGAAAGAGGTGTAAGTAATGAAGGAAGGTATCCATCCTAATTATTACCAGGCTAAGGTTAAGTGTAACTGTGGTAATGAGTTTGTAATTGGTTCTACTAAGGAAGAAATCAGAGTGGAAGTTTGTTCTAAGTGTCATCCATTCTATACCGGTAGCCAGAAGCTTCTTCTTGATGCTGGTGGTAGAGTTGATAAATTCAACAAGAAATATAATAGAAAGTAATTTATTTTTAAAACCCGAGTTTTGCTCGGGTTTTTTGTATGTGATTTAAAATGTAAAGATGAAATATGTGTAGCAATTTCCTGTAATATATGTTATAATCAAATAAAAAGGAAATGGAGGTATTTATATGAAAAAGTTTATTTCTTTAATACTGGCCGCTGCAATGCTCACAGTTCCTGTTTATGGAGATGAGGCATATACTCAGGAGGACCTTGTATTAAGAGCGAAAGAGGTGTGTCAAATTAATGACAGTTCTTTAGATTTTAAAATTACATCAACCAATGAGATTTATGGTATGAAATTTTATAATTATGAATGGAATGATCCGGACAAAAAGGGTTCCATTAATGTTAGTGTGGGTTCTGATGGAATTGTATACAGCTATAATGATTATATAAATTATGACAATGGCAAGACTAAGGTTTATACGGATAAGGAGGCAAATGCTAAAGTCGAAAATTTTTTGAAGGATGCTTTAAAAGACAAGTATAATGATATTGCTTTTGAATGCCTTGAAAGTGACAGTTATGACTATACGTTTGTTTATAATATTATGTATAACGGAGTTGAATATGATGGTAATGATTTACGCATTAGTGTTGATAAATACAGTAATAAAGTAACCAATTATTATTATCCCGGAGTTTTGCTTTGTGTTAAAAACAGTAGCTTTGAGGGAAAAAAGACTTCTGAAGAGGCTGAGGAAGTAATGAAAGATAATGTGGAGCTTGGTTACTTAACTAAATATGATTATGGTACCAAGGAATATGATATTAAATTATTGTATCGCATGAAGGATTATTTACTTAGGGCAGAGGATTTAAAGCCTTTGGAAGCAAGTGATTTAATTGCATATGAATCAGATGCAAAAAGCGGTGGAGTTGTTAAGGATACGGGTGTCAGTAAGAGTACATTGACCCCTGCTGAAATTCAGGGTATTGAAAATGTTAAAAATGCTGTTACCGAAGATGAAGCAATAAAGGTTTTTAATGCGGTGTTTGAGCAGAACATAACCAAAAATGATGTTACTGTTGATTATGAAAAGGAATATACAAGTGATAAATATAATATAATTTTAAACAGCAAAAATGCAGATAAGAACTTTATTGCCACAATTGACTATAAAGGCAGGGTTACTTCTTATTACAGTTATAATGGTGATGATTCAAAAACAATGAGTGAGGAAGAATTAGCAGCAAGAGCTGAGAACTTAATAAAAAAACTTGACTGTGGATATGATTTGACGCCTATTGAAAAAAATAATAAAAGCTATAACGAAAACAGCTTTACCTGCAATATTTTGAGAAATAATAAAATTTCATTTAGTGAATGTATTAATTTGAGCTTTGATAAAGCAGGCAATATAACTTCTCTATATGCAAGTTATTTGCCTGATGAAATCTTTAATATTGATACAGTGGCAGAATTATCTGAAGCTGAGGCTTATGCCATAGCTGTTGAATATTATGGTTTTAAGCCTTATTACAGCATTAAGGAAAATTATAATGATATATCTGTTGAATACGAGGCTGTGCCTGTGTATGGTTTTAATGAAAAATTCAGTATTGATGCTGTAAATGGTGATATTTTAAATTTTAACGGACAGAAAATAAGTGAAAACGGTATTAAGGTTTATACGGATATAAGTGATCAGTGGTATGCAGATATTGCAGTAAATCTTGCTTATATGGGCTGTGCATTTGACGGCGATGAATTTAATGGCGACGATAATCTTACTTACGGCGCTTTAGGCGAACTTACAAGTGATATACATTATCTTAATACGTATATAGAAGATAAAGATGAAAATGCATTAATGACACGTTATGAATTTGCTGAGTATATGATGGTGTGTATGGGCATTAAAAAAGTAAGTAATTATAATGAAATTTATGTTAAGCCTTTTAACGATGTGGATTTTGAGCATACAGGCGCTGTTGCTATATTAAAGGCAATGGGTGTTGTTGGCGGTAACAGTTTCAGAGGTAATGATAATATTACAAGGGGCGAGGCTGCGGCTATTATTTACAGATATATGATTAACAAATAAAATATAATTTATATTTGTGGAAAATTTAACTATAAAACACAAAAAACACCATTTTTTATGGTGTTTTTTGTGTTTTTAACAATATTTTTCAATTACCCGTTTAATATCCTCTGAATTAAAGCCCCGCCTAAGCAAAAAATTAAAATACCTTTGCTTTTCTTTTAAACTTATAGGAGTGTCTTTAATACGTTTTTCAAGAAGTTCTTCTATAATCTCGTCAGTATCTTCAATGTCAAGTTCTGATAATGCGTTATCAACTATGTGTGAGGCAATACCCTTTTTATAGAGTTCAACTCTTATCCTCTGAGGTCCCCATTTTTTTATATTTTTGCAATCTTTTGCGTACATGCGGGCATATGAATTGTCATCTATATAATTATATTTAAGCATTGAGGAAATTACTCTTTCAACAATGTCATCACTGTAATTTTCTTCTTTAAGCTTGTCTCGGACTTCTTTTTCAGTACGCATTTTAAAGCCTATAAATCTGTCTGCTTTCTGATATGCTTTTGCATATACTGTGTTATCCACAATATAGTTATATCTTTCCTGTGTAAGCTCGGTGCCGATTTTAAGACCTATAAAGCTGCAATCACTTTTATCCATACCAAAGGCAAATTTGCCGTCTATAAATATGGAAACTCTGCCGGGATTTTTGCTCTGTGTTTGAATATCTGTTACTATCATTTATTTTCTCCTTTTAAGCTGTGTATTTTCCATTTCCACCAGCCAAGTTTGTAGCATATATACATAACCGCTGCAGCAATACCGTTACTTGCTACAACTGAGTACCATATGCTTTGTTCTGCCATATGAAAAAAGTGGCTGAATATAAAAAGTGTTGCAAATCTAAATATCCATAGTCTTGATGCCTCTACCAGCATTGTTATAATAGTGTTGCCTGCACCATTAAAAAGTCCTACGGTAGTATTGTGAATGCCGTTTGTCCAGCACCAAAACGCCATTATTGAAAGAAAATTGGCTGCCATAGGTATAACATTGTTATCAGAGGAGAAAATTCTAACAATAGATGTTGATAAGAAATCTCTTGATAATATAAATCCTGCTATTAACAGGAATATAACTGCCATAATCCGCGATTTTTTGTAGGCATCAACAGCTCTTTCGGGCTGATTTGCTCCTATATTTTGTCCTACAATTGTTGCTGTTGCTGATCCCATTGCATTTGCCGGCAGTGTAATTATACCATTAATTCGGTTGCCGATGCCATATGCGGCCATTGCATTATTACCATAGGTAAGTACGTTTTTTGTCATAAGCAAAAAGCCAAACTGCATTGTAGAATTACCTATTGCTGTTGGTAATCCTACAGATAATATTCTGTGAAACATTCGGTTGTCAAATTTAAAATTTTTTAAATTAATTGAAATATCATTTTTTGAATTAAACAGACTTACGGCTGCTATAATAGCACAGGGAACCTTTGCAAGCATTGTGGCAAAAGCTGCACCGGCTATTCCCAATTTAAATATCATTATGAAAAGGGGATCTAATATCATATTAAGTATTATGCCAAGCATATTAAGCTTCATAGGGCGGATGGTGTCACCCTGAGCTTGGTTAACTGCTGAAAATATGTTAATCATAAAAAGAAAGGGCAAATCTGTTATTACTATTCTTAAATATGTTGTACCCATTTTGTGTATGGTTTCATTTGCTCCAAGCCATGCTACAATATATGGAGTTAAGAGAAAACAAAGAGTACCACAGATTAAAGCAAATATCATTGAACATATAAAAATATGGTTAGCCATCAATTTTGCACTTTTTTTATCCCTTGCACCGACATATTGCGAAATAAGTATAGAACCTGCAAGAGTTAAGCCTGCACCAAAGTTTATAATTATATTTTGCATAGGACTTACAAGGGATATTGATGCCATTTCGTTTGTACCCAATTTTCCTAACCAGTAGGTGTCTGTCAAGTTGTACATTGTCTGTATGAAGTTATTTATTACTATTGGGATGGCAAGGGAAAGTATAGCTTTTATTGTGCTTCCTGACAGTATTTCCTCTGTACTTTTCACTGACCTTGACATAAGGCATTTACTCCTTTCTTAAATTGTAAAATTTAATTATATATATTCTACAGTAAATATTTAATAATTTCCTTTAAATTATTCTTATTTATGTAAAAAGTACTGAAATTTTATGTAGGAGAAATTATTGTTTATGTTAATAAAGTTAATAAATAATAATTTTAAAATAACTATTGTTAAATTTATTAATTTGTTTTATTATATATAAGAGGTGGTTAATATGAATACTGTTGATTTACACACCCATAGTGCCTGTTCTGATGGTACTTTTACTCCAAAGGAACTTATAGGTTATGGTAAGAAAAAAGGATTAAAGGCTATTGCTCTTACTGATCATGATACACTGGAAGGTATACAAGAGGCTGTGTATTATGGGGAAAAATATGAAATAGAGGTTGTTCCGGGAATAGAAATTTCTACCGAATATGAGAATATTGAACTGCATATAGTTGGACTCTTTATAAACGATGGTAATTCTGAGTTTGTGTCAGTTCTTGAAAATTTGAGAAAGAGCAGAGAAAACAGAAATATTGAAATGGTAGAAAAGCTCAATCAAATTGGTGTTAATATTAAATATAGTGATGTTTTAAAGCGTACCGAAGGTGCTATTGCAACAAGGGCTCATATTGCAAGAGAAATTATAGCTCAGGGGTATGCTGCTTCCAATAATGAGGTGTTTGACAAATATATAGGCAGGGATAAGCCTGCTTATGTCAAGAGGAAGGTTTTGCCTTGGCAGGATACAATTCACCTTATTTTAAGTAGCGGAGGTTTACCTGTTCTTGCGCATCCGCTGCTCTATAAAATATCGGCAGGACGTCTTGAAATGATTGTGTCTGATTTAGCAAGTCATGGATTGGTGGGAATTGAAGCATATTATCCTACTCATTCTCATTCAGAAATTAAATATATTAAAAATTTGGCACAAAAAAATAAGCTGGAGTTAAGCGGCGGCAGTGATTTTCATGGGGCAAACAAGCCAAAACTTGACTTAGGCTCCGGGTATGGAAACCTTGAAGTGCCTTATGAGATTTTAGATAATTTAAAAAAATTGAAAGGAGTCAAAAATGCCTAACAATAAAAGTGAAAACAGACTAATTGCACAAAATAAAAAGGCTTATCATGATTATTTTATACTTGAAACTTTTCAGGCAGGAATTGCTTTGACAGGTACGGAGGTTAAATCTATGAGAGCGGGAAAGTGTAATCTTAAGGAAAGTTATATTTCTATTGATAACGGCGAGGCTATCATTAAGCAAATGCATATTAGTCCTTATGAACAGGGCAATATTTTTAATCATGATCCTTTGGCTGACAGACGTTTGCTTTTGCATAAATATGAAATTAATAAGCTTATTGGTGCTGTTACAAGGGAAGGACATACAATTATTCCGCTTAAGGTTTATTTTAAGGGTAGTCTTGTTAAAGTGGATATTGCTATTGCAAAGGGCAAAAAGCTTTATGATAAGAGACAGGATATAGCTAAAAAGGATGCACAGAGAAGTGCGGAAAAAGACTTTAAACATAAGCTGCAATTATAAAAAATAAATAACAAGCCGAGGTATATGCCTCGGGTTAAATGTAAATTATACATACAAAGGAGAAATTAAAATGGATTATAAGAAAGTTGCAATGGAAAAGCATACTGAATGGGCAGGAAAAATTGAGGTTATCTCAAGGGCAGAGGTTAACAATGCTGATGATTTATCGGTTGCATATACTCCGGGTGTAGCTGAGCCTTGTCTTGCTATTAAAGAAAATCCTGACAAGGTTTATGAGCTTACAAGAAAGCATAATATGGTAGCTGTTATTACTGATGGTTCTGCTGTACTTGGTTTAGGAAATATCGGTGGAGTTGCAGGTATGCCTGTTATGGAAGGTAAGTGCGTACTTTTTAAGGAATTTGCAGATGTAGACGCCTTTCCTATTTGCATAAATACTCAGGACGTAGATGAAGTTGTCAACACTGTTTATCACATTTCTGACAGTTTTGGAGGTATTAATCTTGAAGATATTGGTGCACCACGTTGTTTTGAAATAGAGGAAAGATTAAAGAAAATGTGTAATATTCCCATATTTCATGATGATCAGCATGGTACTGCCGTTGTTGTACTTTCAGGTATAAGGAATGCACTTAAACTGACAGGTAAGGTTGCTGAGGAATGTAAGGTTGTTATGAGTGGTGCCGGTGCTGCGGGTACTGCTATTGCAAAGCTTCTTTTAAAGGCAGGTTTCAAAAACATTGTAATGAGAAATATTGACGGTGTTATTAATGCTGATAAGAGTTATGATGACCCTTCTCTTGCTGAACTTGCACAGATTACAAATCCTGACAGAGAAGACGGTACATTAGCGGATATAATTAAGGGTGCTGATATTTTTATTGGTGTTTCTGCACCTAATATTTTAACAGGTGATATGGTTAAGACTATGAATAGGGATGCTATTATCTTTGCTATGGCAAATCCAAATCCTGAAATTTTGCCTGATACGGCACTTGCAGCAGGTGCAAAGGTTGTTGCAACAGGCCGTTCTGATTATCCTAATCAAATTAATAATGTACTTGCCTTTCCGGGCATTTTCAGAGGAGCTTTAGACGTAAGGGCGAGTGATATTAATGAGGAGATGATGCTTGCTGCGTCTGATGCTATTTCTAAGCTGGTTACTGATGAGGACAGAGAAAAGGGTATAATTATTCCTTCTGCATTAAATAAGAGTGTTTCTAAAGATATTGCTAAGGCTGTGGCAGAAGCAGCAATAAGAACAGGTGTTGCAAGGATTTAATTTGAAACAATAATGTAATATTAATTCAGATAAAAATGTGTTATAATATAAATGAAAATATATATGTATGATTTTATGTGCTGTTTTATTGTTTATATAATGATTTTGACTAATTTTATATTGATGTTTTTATAAGGTTTTAACAAAATTAACGTAAAAGTAAATTGGTTGTAACAGTATTGTAACAATGATAGTGTATAATCTATATTAAGAAATGAGAAAAAATTTCGGAAGGAGGATGCTAATATTATGAAAAAGCTTTTATTAATATTTTTTGCAATATTTACTTTAGCATTTGTGATGTTAGCTATGCCTGCATCAGCCCATGCTGCGCCTGTTAATAATTTTAAAATTACAAGTGGTATTAATACCAGTAAGACTTCTGAAATTACATTTGATTCAACCAGAGTTGTTTCCGGTACGGCTGAACCGAATTCTAAAATAACAATTACTATTTATGAGCCTGTTACAACAAATGGAGTAACTACTTATAAATATATTAGATCATACAATATTACAGTTGGTTCAAGTGGTATATTCAGTCAGAATATAAGCCTTAAAGAGGGTAAAAATTTTGTTGTAGTTGCAGCACGTAAGGATAGTAAATATTCTGAGGTTAAAACTACAATAACAAGGAAAAATGCCGTTTTGAAGGCTACGCTTTCACAGAGTATTGCTGTTCCGGGAAGTCGTAACTGGTAAATTACTTTGTCTTTTAGTGAAAATATTATAACTTATTTTTTATTTTAATAAAGGGTATAAATATATGAAAAACTTCGGAAGGAATTTTATAATTGCTTTTTTGATGGTTTTGGCTATTTATCAGACAGGTGAGTTATGGTTTGGAGATTTTTCAGACCATAACTTTTTTTCTTTATTTAGCAATAATGAAAGTGCCTATTCTAAAAATGTAGCCTATACATTGAACAGGCTTATTATTAACTTTGGTGATAACAAGGTTATTTGTCGTGCAAACAATATATATGACAGTGATTATAAAGTGCAGTTTGACAAGGCTGTTTCAATTGCACTTACAAAGGGAACTCTTACAGAAAATACAGGTGATGTGGATTGGGATAATATTCTGGATAACAGGGCTATTATTTATGAGTATAACTGCAGCTTTAGCGGGAAGGATTTAGTTGGTATTTTTGATGTTAACAGTGATAATTGTGCCAGAATTAAGAGTTACGATACCATTATTATCTTACCAAGAGCCGACAATTCATTTATGCGTGTTATATTTTATGATTCTGTTGAAAAAACAAGTGCATATGCTGAACTTAAAAGCAATAGTATTATTGGTAAGTGTTTTGAAACAAGTTCTGAATTTATAAATATGGATAATGAAATTTATTATATTTCAAGTGTTAAAAATGGATTTGATATTTTTTCGTGTAATATTTTTCTACCTCAAAGCGAATCTGAAATTTATACTTACAGTGCTATTGAACCTCATTTGACAATGAATGATATATCCATGATAGAAAAAAATGCTAATATTTTTTTTGATAATGCTGCGACTAAAAATTATACAAAGAATAATGGTAATTATGTATTTAGTGACGAAACATCAGTTGTTAAACTTTATGAAAATTCTGTGCTTGAATATTTTAATTACGATACGAAGAGTAAAGAAGATAATAGTTTTTCAGCTAACTATGTTTCAGCTATTAACCTTATCAAACAAGACCGCTTTATTACAAATGAGTTTTATCTTGACAACTACAGTTATAATGAGGGGCAGTATGTATTTAACTTTAACTATAAAATAAATGATTTACCTCTTATACCCGGTGATGAACTAAAAAGCTCTACGGGCATTAACAGTTTTATAGAGGTTGTTACGTCAAATGGAAGTGTTGATAAGTATAAGAAATATGCCTGCAGATATACAATATCTGACAAGCTTGATTTAAATGCTAATGTAGATTTTATTGCAGCTATTGATAAGATTTATGTTATGCTTTATCCTGATGGAAGTGAAGCAAAGCCTGTTGATAATATTAATCTTGCATATATTGCTGATAATAAAGCATTCGGACTTAGCTGGATTATAGATATTGAGGGTAAAAGTTATATTGCAGCTATTGAAGGGTAGGTGTAAGTATGGAATGGTCAAAAGCTAAAAAATATACTATTATAATACTTTTGATACTTAATATTATATTGCTTTCTTTAAATGTATATAAGAGCTTTGAAACGAGATTAAGCAGTACCAGAATTAATGCTGTTACCTCCTTATTGTTATCAAAAAACATAACGATTGCATCAACTTTACCGAGAAACTATAAACCTATGGCTGATATTGTTGTGACAGAAAACGTATTTGATTATATTAAGCTTGAAAAAATATTTATGGAGGGGCAAAATAATATAAGGCGAACAGATGAGTATAATAGTGTTGTTTTTATTTCTGATAATTCCAGACTTGCAATAAAAGGCAGTACTATCAACTTTACATCAAACTATGGCAGTGAAATTAATAATGAAACTGATGCCAAAGCTTATGCACAAAAACTTGTAAATCGTATAAATGAGGATTTTGGACGATATACTTTTTATTCTTCGTATAAAACTTCTGATGGCTATAGTATTAAATTTTATGAAAAAAACGATAATCATAATATTTTTAGTAATTTTGCTTATTTTACAATAAAGGGCAGTAATATTGCTCTTGCACTTAATTATGTTAAAATTGGTAATGAACTGAGTGAAAAAAATAATATATATGCTGCTGATGAGGCTTTATATTCTGCGGCAAAGCTTATTGGCGAGGAAAATAAAAAGCCTAATATATCAAATGTTGAACTGGGATATTATGCAATTAAATCAAGTACAGGCGGTGAAAGTATTGCAACCCCTTTTTATCTCATTATTGCTGATGGTAAAGAATATTATGTTAATGCATATACGGGTGAATGCTTTTAGAATTTTGTGTATGACTGCTGTAATATGATTTAATAATATTATCTTTTTCACCAAAATTTTTAAAAATTCTTGACAACAAGTGACTTTGTTGATAATATTAAAAGGTTGAAATGTAAAGATTAATTTAAGTTTGTACATTTTAGCCTTATTTTTATGTTGAAAAATTTGTAGAATTAATATATACTTATGATAATGAGTGTGAATTGTTTTGCGAATATATAGATTATGTAACTAAAATTTTGTTTGTACCAGAGAGGTGTGTGCTTTTATGGAGCATTTATTAATTAAGGGAAGAAATCCTCTTAATGGAGAGGTTGTAATAAGCGGTGCCAAAAATGCAGTTGTTGCAATTATACCGGCTGCTATTATAGCCAATGGAGTTTGTATTATTGATAATTTGCCGGTTATAGAGGATGTTAAATGTTTGCAGGATACTTTAACTAAACTTGGAGCTGTTTGTGAACTTATTGATGAAGGAACACTTATGGTGGATTCTTCAAACCTTAATAATTCTAATGCTACGTTTGATTCAGTAAGAAGAATAAGGGCGTCTTATTATTTAATGGGTGCTCTTCTTGCCAGATTTAAGGAGGCTAAGGTTGCTTTGCCGGGAGGCTGCAATTTTGGAACCAGGCCAATTGACTTGCATTTAAAGGCTTTCAGAGCATTAGGTGCTAAAATTGATGAAGATTATGATAATGGAATTATAACACTTAAGGCAGAAAAATTAATAGGCACGAATATATTCCTGGATACGGTGTCTGTGGGAGCTACTATTAATATTATGCTTGCTGCTACTCTTGCTGAAGGTGTTACCACTATTGAAAATGCAGCCAAGGAACCTCATATTGTAGATACAGCCAATTTTCTTAATATGCTTGGGGCAAAAATTAAGGGTGCCGGTACAGATGTAATAAGAATTACCGGTGTTGAAAGCCTTCATGGTGCTGAATATATGATTATTCCGGACCAAATTGAAGCGGGTACATATATGATAGCGGCAGCTGCCTGCGGTGGACATATTTCTGTTAAAAACATAATACCTAAGCATATGGACAGTCTTTCCGCAAAGCTTAAGGAAATTGGATGTCAGGTAATAGAGGGTGATGATTATATTGATGTTATATCTGACGGAAAGCTTACAGCTGCAAGGATTAAAACTATGGCGTATCCAGGTTTTCCTACAGATTTACAGCCTCAGATGGTTGCAGGGCTGGCTAAAGCTGAAGGAATAAGTATACTTACCGAAACTGTATGGGAAAATAGATTTCAGTATATAGAGCAGCTTAAAAAGTTTGGCTGCGAGATAAGTGTTGATGGTAGAGTTGCTACTATTCATGGTGTAAGACAGCTGAATGGTGCTGATGTTATGGCAACTGATTTAAGAGCAGGTGCAGCTATGGTTATTGCAGGTCTTACTGCAAATGGTATAACTAAAATCGGTAATGTACGTCTTATAGATAGAGGATATGAAAAAATTGAGTATAAGCTTAAGAGCTTAGGTGCAGATATTAAGAGGGTTAAGGAATAATGAGGCTTAAATTTGCAACTATTGCCAGCAGTTCTTCAGGTAACTGTGTTTATGTAGGCACAGAATACACTAATATTTTAGTAGATGCAGGATTAAGCGGCAAAAAAATTGAAGAAGGATTAAAGGAACTTGAACTGACGGGTCAGGATATAGATGCGATATTTGTCACTCATGAGCATATTGATCATGTTGATGGTATTGGTGTGCTTTCAAGAAGATATCATATACCTATATATGCAACTGAGGGAACATGGGCGAATATGCCTTCAAAAATTAAGGCAGAAACCATTCGTGAGGATTTTAAAAGAAATGTGTATGCTGACGAAAATATGACGTTTAATGATTTGTGTATTAAGCCCTTTGATATTCCTCATGATGCAGCTGAACCTGTTGGTTACAGTATAATGACGGACAATGATAAAATAACCATTGCAACGGATATTGGACATATCTCTGATAATATAAGAGAAAATGTGAAAGGCTCTTCGATTTTACTTTTAGAAAGTAATCATGATGTTGATATGCTTAAAAACGGTTCCTATGCATATAATTTAAAGCAGAGGATTTTAAGTGACTATGGTCATTTAAGTAATGATAATGCGGGCAAGTTTTTAAGTGATTTTGCAGACAGCAGGCTTAAGTATGTTTTTTTGGGTCATTTGAGCAAGGAAAACAATACTCCGAGAGTTGCGTTTGATACTGTTAAGGATATTGTAACTGACAGTGGTATTGAACTGGGCGGCGATTTTAATATGTGGGTGGCAGCTCCTTACGGTGTTAAGAGAAGGATTGAACTTTAATGAAAATAACTGTTGCTTGTGTTGGTAAAATAAAAGAGAAATATTTTACTGATGCCATAAATGAATATTCCAAAAGACTTTCAAGATATGTTAAGCTTAATATTGCTGAGGTGACTGATGAAAAGGCTCCTGAAAGTATGAGTGAGGCTCAGGCTGAACAGGTTAAGGAAATTGAGGGAGAAAGACTTTTAAAGGTTATTGATGATAGTTTTGTTGTTGCTCTTGCTATTAATGGTAAGAAAATGACAAGTGAGGCTTTTTCTGATTTTATTTCAAATAATATGGTAAAAGGAATAAGTCATATTACATTTGTAATCGGAGGGTCCTTGGGTCTCAGTGATAAAGTACTTGAGAGAGCGGATTATAAACTAAGTTTCTCTGATATGACATTTCCTCATCAACTTATGAGGGTTGTACTTTTGGAACAGATATATAGAGCATATAGAATAATGAAAAATGAACCCTATCATAAATGATAGGGTTTTTACTTTGCTTGAGTAATTTAAAACTTTATTTAATTTGAGAAGCTATGCAGAGTTTATTTGTTTTGTAAGTTATATAAAACCTTAATGAAAAATTAAATAAATATAATAAAATTTGAATTGTAAATTCCCCCTGATTAGTGTTATACTGTATATAGATATGTTTTACTTTGTAGGAGAGAAAATATGAATACTAAGATAAGTTTTGTATCCCTTGGATGCGATAAAAATTTAATAGACAGTGAAATTATGCTAGGTCTTATTGATGAGGAAGGTTATACAATAACCTATGATGACAGTGAGGCCGATGTTATAATTATAAATAGCTGTGGTTTTATTATGGAAGCCAATCAGGAAGCTATTGATAAGGTTCTTGAAATGGCTGACTACAAGAGAGATGGTAACTGTAAGGCTCTTATTGTAACAGGTTGTATGGCACAAAGATATAAAGACGAAATTTTTGAGTCTTTGCCTGAGGTTGATGCTGTTGTGGGTACTGGGGATTTTGAAAATATAGGCATTGTAATTAAAAGGCTTCTGAAAGGTGAAAAGCAGGTTAAGCTTATAACTGATAAGGAGCATCTTTTAAATCCTGATAACAGTTACAAACGAATTATTACTACAACAGGCGGGTTTAGTTATTTAAAAATAGCAGAAGGCTGTGACAATCACTGTACCTACTGTACAATACCTTCATTAAGAGGGCATTACCGTTCAAGAACTATGGAGTCTCTTGTTAAAGAGGCTGAAATTCTTGCGGAAAAGGGAGTAAGGGAGCTTATACTTATTGCCCAGGACACCTCTTTATACGGACAGGATTTATATGGCAGAAAGGCCTTGCCTGAGCTTTTGAGAAAGTTAAGCGAAATTGAGGATATTAAGTGGCTTAGAATACTTTACTGCTATCCTGAAAATGTTACTGATGAATTAATTGATGAAATGGCAAACAATCCAAAGGTTTTGCACTATGTGGATATGCCTATTCAGCACAGTGAAAACAGAATACTTAAATTAATGGGCAGAAAGAGCACAAGAGAGGGCTTAAAACAGACTATATCAAGAATGAGGGAAAAAATGCCTGATATGTGTATAAGAACTACTCTTATAACAGGTTTTCCCTCAGAAAGTGATGAGGAGTTTAAGGCACAGTGTGACTTTATAAGTGAGGTTAAGTTTGACAGGCTTGGTGTATTTACTTATTCTGCTGAGGAAGGTACACCTGCGGCAAGAATGGATAACCAAATTAACGAGGATTTAAAGGCAGAGAGAAAGGACTATATTTTACAGCTGCAAAGAGGAATTTCTGCCGCTGCATGTGAAAAATTTGTCGGTAAAATCCTTGAAGTAATTGTTGAGGGCAAAATTGATGGTGATGAGGATAATATTTATTGCGGAAGAAGCTACAGGGATTGTTATGAAATAGACGGATTTGTTTTCTTTAAATCTGATGAAGAGCTTCTTGCAGGTGATTTTTATAATATAAAAATTACAGAGGCGGGAGATTATGACTTAATAGGCGAAAGGATTGATTAAATATGAATTTACCAAACAAACTTACTATACTGAGAATAATAATGATACCTTTCTTTTTATTCTTTTTGCTCGCAGGCTTTGGTGTGACGGGAAGATATATAGCTACTGCTATTTTTTGTATAGCCTCACTTACGGATACTCTTGACGGCTATATTGCAAGAAAGTATAATTTAGTCACAAATTTCGGTAAGTTTATGGATCCTTTGGCTGACAAGCTTCTTGTCTGTTCTGCAATGATTGCTCTTATAGGTATTGAGGGGGCAGTTGTTGATTTGCCAAGTGTGGTAGTTATTATAATTATTGCAAGAGAATTTGTTATCACCGGGTTTAGGACACTTGCTGTGGAGCAGAATATTGTTATTGCAGCAGGCTTTTGGGGTAAGCTTAAAACAATATGCCAAATGGCAATGCTTATAGTTTTACTGCTTAATATTGATAATAGAGCTTTTGTGATAATTAGTTATATACTTATCTATTTAAGTCTTACTCTTGCAATTATATCTGCAGTTGATTATATTGTGAGAAATAAGCAGGTTTTAAAAGGATAAAATATAATGCCTGCTTCTATTAATAAAAAGAAGGTGAAGTTTTGAAAAAAATAGTTTCAATATTTCTTGCGGTGTTGTTTTCTGTTAATTTGGTGTGGGCTGATGATGACGAAAATATTAATGATATGCCCATACAGGAACAGGCTGATACCGCAGGAGCATATTTTGGTGAAATCATTAAATATATTAAGGAAAATTATATAGGCGGAGATGTGGATACTGATAAGCTTATGCATGCAGCAGTAAGGGCTGTTGTAAATGAGCTGGATGATTATAGTGACTACCTTACGCCTGATGAATATGAACTGGTTAAAGCATCTGAAAAAACTGTGTGGTATGCACCTGAATTTAAATGTGACTTTTCCGGCGGAGGATATCCGGTTATTTCTGAAATTTCCAGATCATCAAGAGCTTATCAGGATGGTATAAGAGCCGGCGATGAGATAAGAGCCATTAAGGGTGTGCAATCCTATGCAATAGGTGAAGAAGAGTATTTTAATTCTGTTACCTCAGATATAGCGGAAGCTATTAGTATGAAAATAGCAAGGGGAAACACAATAAGGGACTATAATATTAACCTTGTGAGAGTTGAAATTCATTCTGTAAGCTATGTTGGCGATATGACTTCATTCAATAATAAAAATCAAAAATTTACAGATTCATCTGTTGGTTATATAAAAATTACAACATTTACTGACAATACTTCTGCTGACTTTGCAAGGGCCATAAATAACTTTAAGGAGGAAGGTAAAACAAAGCTCATACTGGATTTGAGGGGAAATACGGGAGGATATGTTGAAGAAGCTGTTAATGTTGCAAAGCTTATTGTGCCTAATGGTGTGATTATTACAACACGAGATAAAAAGGGCAACATAACAACTTACAGCTCTGATTTAAAGACTAAGCCTTATGAAAAATGTGTGATTTTAGTTGACGGAATGACGGCTTCTGCTGCTGAAATTGTAGCATCTGCAATGCAGGACAGCGGTGCAGCAAAAATAATAGGTGAACAGACTTATGGTAAGGGCGTAATGCAAAGTGTTATGTCTTTTGATGATGTAGGTGTAGTTAAAATGACTACTATGGAATATTCATCACGTTATGGCAAGAAAATTAACGGTGTTGGCATTACTCCGGATGTGACTGTGGACAAGATACTTTTTGTGTCTGAAGAGGATGCTTTGGACAGTGAAAATGTAGTTGCAGCTTTAAAATTTTTAGGCTTCAGAGTAGACGAAAATAATTCGGTGGAAAGAAATTTGGGTCGTTATCAGGCAGAAATGAATCTTGATATAACATATAAGTTAGATGGTCCTACTGTAGCAGCAATGAATTATGAAATTTATACAGAGTTAATGGAAAGTGACAGAATTCTTATTGCAGGATATATAAATATTCTGGCTTAATTTACATTAAGCTTTGATTAATTAATCTATATTTAAATTTAGTATTAAATTGGAGAATTAATCAGTTCTTACTATTGACGTAAAGTCTTTTTTAAGGTATACTTATATAAGTTTGTGAAAGTTTTTGTAGAAATTACAGATATATTTATGAGGTGCTATGATGAAATACATTTTTGTTACAGGCGGTGTAGTTTCAGGACTTGGAAAGGGAATTACTGCTGCTTCTTTAGGCAGACTTTTAAAGGCAAGAGGTTATAAGGTAACAATTCAGAAGTTTGATCCATATGTTAATATTGACCCCGGCACTATGAGTCCTTATCAGCATGGGGAGGTTTTTGTAACTGATGATGGTACTGAAACTGATCTTGATTTAGGACATTATGAGAGATTTATTGATGAAAGCCTTACAGTGAACAGTAATATTACTACAGGTAAGATTTACTGGTCTGTACTTAACAAGGAAAGAAAGGGCGAATATCTTGGTGCTACTGTTCAGGTTATTCCTCATATTACAAATGCCATTAAGGAAAAAGTTTATGCAGCAGGCAAGGATTCTGATGTTGATTTTGTTATAACTGAAATTGGCGGTACTGTTGGTGATATTGAATCAAGTCCTTTTATTGAAGCTATAAGACAGGTTAAAACAGATGTGGGATCTGAGAATGTTGCCTATATTCACGTTACTCTTATGATTTATCTTTCTAAGAGTAAGGAGATGAAGACTAAGCCTACTCAGAATTCAGTTAACCAACTTCGTTCAATCGGTATTCAGCCTGATGTTGTTGTTTGCAGAACAGAGTATCCTATTACAGATGAGGCTAAGGAAAAAATCTCAATGTTCTGTAATGTAGACAAGGATTGTATTATTGAAAACATTGATTGTGACTCACTTTATGAAGTGCCTCTCCTTATGGAGAAAGAAAAGCTTGCAGACATTATTTGCCGCAGATTAAATATGCCTTTAGTAAACCCCGATCTTTCAGATTGGGAGGATGTAGTTGCTAAGGAAAAGGCTCTTGAAAAGACAGTTGAAATTGCTATTGTAGGTAAATATGTTGCTCTTCACGATGCATATCTTTCTATTGTTGAAAGTCTTAACCATGCAGGTATACATAGTGGAGCACATGTAAAACTGCGTTGGGTAGATTCTGAGGAAATTGAGGAAAAGTCATCTGAAGAGCTTTTAGCAGGCATAAACGGTATGGTTGTTCCGGGTGGATTTGGTACAAGAGGTGTTGAGGGTAAAATTCAAGCTGTTAAGTATGCAAGAGAAAATAAAATTCCTATGCTTGGCATTTGTCTTGGTATGCACTGTACAGTTATTGAGTATGCAAGAAATGTACTTGGGTTAAAGGATGCTCATACTACTGAAATTGAGCCAAACACAACTAACCCTGTTATTGATATTATGGCTGACCAGAAAAATATTGATAACCTTGGCGGTACAATGAGATTAGGTGCTTATCCTTGTGTTCTTACTGATAACTCTTATTCAATGGAGCTTTATGGCACTAAGGAAATAAGCGAAAGACATAGACACCGTTATGAATTTAACAATGCTTACAAGGAACAGCTTGAAAATGCCGGCTTAAAAGTAGCAGGTACTTCACCTGATGGCAGACTTGTTGAAATGGTTGAATTAAGAAAAGAGGATCACCCATTCTTTATCAGCGGTCAGTTCCATCCTGAGTTTAAGTCAAGACCTAATAAGCCACATCCATTATTTATGGGACTTGTTGGCTCTGCTATTGAAAATATGGAAAAGTAATGAGATACCCTGCAAATTGCAGGGTATTTTTAGTAAATGGAAATATATGAATTAGAAATATATTTTAATTTCATTTTTTAATTTAAGAATTGTGTAAAATCATTGTGAAAGCTTTAAATTTTGCAGGAATTAAAATTAAAAAATTCTTTATCTTATAAAGAAATGTACAAAAAAGTATAATAAAAATTGTATAATTTATCTATAATAAATTTTGTTATTAAAAAAATTTAATGGATATTTTAATAAAAATAACTGCTTTTTTGAGTATTTTAACAAATTATTGCTTTAGCTAAATAAAATATTATATTTCTATTGACAAAAATTAACTCAGAATTTATAATTAATATTGTCAATGAGGGCACGATTTATTTAACGTGCCCTTAAATTTTATATTTTATTTTTAAGAAAATTAGTATTTAGAAGGAGGAGTTTTCTTATGAAGAAGAAAATTATGGCTGTTGCTTTAACATTGGCTATGGCTGCAGGTGCTATGCTTACAGGCTGTGGCAATGGTACAGAGAGTGCTGATGGTGATGTTGTAAAGATTGGTGTATTTGAGCCTATTACAGGAAGTATGGCTGCAGGTGGTGCTATTCAGATTGAAGGTATTGAGCTTGCTAATTCTGAAAGACCTACTGTTTCTATTGATGGTAAGGATGTTAAGGTTGAGCTTGTTAAGGCTGATAATAAGTCTGATAAGGTTGAGGCTGCAAATGCTGCAACTAAGTTAATTGAACAGGATCAGGTTACTGCTATTATTGGTTCTTACTCTTCAACACCATCTCTTGGTGCTTATGATGTAATAAAGAACGGTAATGTTGCATGTGTTGGTGCAAGCTGTACTAACCCTGCTGTTACTGAAGGTAATGACAATTACTTCAGAGTTTGCTTTATTGACCCATATCAGGGTAAGGCAATGGCTAACTATGCTTTCAAGAAGTTAGGGGCTAAGACTGCTGCTGTTACTACAGAGCAGGGCAATGATTATTCTGTAGGTCTTGCACAGTATTTCAAGGAGAGTTTTGAAGAACTTGGCGGTACAGTTTACGAGGCTGCTTACCAGACAGGTGATCAGGATTTCAATGCTCAGATTACTGCATTAAAGGCTAACAACCCTGATGTTTATTTTGTTCCGGGTAACTTTACAGAAGCTGCAATGTTTATTAAGCAGGCTAAGCAGGCAGGTGTAACTGCTCAGATGCTTGGTGGTGATACATATGAAGTTCAGGAGCTTATTGATATTGCCGGTGCTGAAGGTGAGGGCGTTATGTTCTCTGCATTCTTTGATCCAGATTCTGAATTAAGCCCTCTTACTAAGGATTTTGTTCAGAAGTATAGAGACAATAACGGCGGAAAGGATCCTTCAAGTGAAACAGCTCTTGGTTATGATGCTTATAATCTTATTTGTGATGCAATCGAAAAGGCTAACACTAGCGATCCTGTTACTGTAAGAGATGCTATAGCTGCAAGTGATTTTGTAGGTGTAACAGGTCCTGTTAAGTTTGATGAAAATGGTGACCCAACTAAGGCTGCTGTTATTAAGAAAGTTGAAAACGGTAAGTTTGTTTATGCTGATGAAATTACAGCTGAGTAATTAGTAAATAAACTTTAATCAAAGATTTGGGGGTACGGGTCCCGTACCCTCATTTTTTAAGTATTTCAAAGTTATGCTGGAAGGAGATTTTGAAATACTTGAAAATTTACAGAAAGGTAGTGAATATTTATGTTAGTTATACCTACAATGGCTGACCTGCTTCAGCAAATTTGCAACGGCTTGCTTTTAGGAAGCCTTTTTGCTCTTGTTGCTGTAGGTTATACTATGGTTTATGGCATATTAAGGCTTATTAACTTTGCCCATTGTGATATATTTATGATGGCTATGTATATTGCCTTTTTTGCTGTGGCAGATAATTTTAAGTGGTGGTTTATTAGCTTTGTAGTAGTTATATGTATAACCGCCGTACTTGGTATGGGACTTGAAAAGGTGGCTTATGCTACTTTAAGACGTCAAAATGCACCTAAAATTTCAATGCTTATTTCTGCTATCGGTGCATCTTATCTTTTGGAAAATCTGGCAACTGTTATATTTACAGGTAAACCTAAGACTTTTCCGCAAATTCCATTTTTTGTTGATATGATTCAGTTAGGCTCTGTAAGATTACAGCGTCTTGCCATTATTGTGCCTATTGTTACATTTGTACTTATGGCTGTGCTTTTGCTCCTTATTAACAAGACCAAGGCCGGTATGGCTATGAGAGCTGTTTCTAAAGATTTGGAAACTGCAAAGCTTATGGGTATTAATGTAAACGGTACTATTTCATTTACATTTGCAATCGGCTCTGCCATTGCTGCTGTTGGTGCTATTTTATGGGGCTTGAAGTACCCTCAGATTTCACCTCTTGTTGGTGTTATGCCCGGTTTAAAGTGCTTTATTGCGGCGGTTATAGGTGGTATCGGTAATGTTAAGGGTGCAGTTATAGGCGGTATAATTCTTGGTTTTATTGAGGTTATGGCTGTAACTTTCTTCCCTTCAATTTCAGCATACAAGGATATATTTTCATTTGTTATCCTTATCCTTATTCTTTTATTCAGACCTAATGGTCTTATCGGCGAAAAAATTGCCGAGAAGGTTTAAGGAGGTGACGGAATATGAAAACTATGAACAAAAGGAATTTAATTTTAAATATTATAGTTATTGTTGCTTTGGTAGGTTTTATTATTTGGGCTGAAGAGGGCAGAGGATTTGGCTCTTATAATCAGAGAATTTTTAAGACCTGTTGTATTTATGCAATTTGTGCTTTGTCAATGAATATGGTAAACGGCTTTACAGGCTTATTTTCTCTTGGTCAGCCGGGATTTATGGCTATTGGTGCTTATGTAACAGCTTTTTTAACTGTTTCTGCAAGTGACAAGATTTCTATTTATAAAATTGTGCCTATTTCAGAGGGTATGGCTAATTTACACGCACCATTTTTCATTGCCCTTATTTTAGGCGGTATTATTGCGGCTGCGTTTGCTTTTTTAATTGGTTTTCCTGTTTTAAGATTAAAGGGGGATTATCTTGCTATTGCAACTCTTGGTTTTTCTGAAATTATCAGAATTTTTATTACCAATGCACAGGGCATTACAAACGGTCCTACAGGTATAAACAGAATACCTAATACATATATGAATCTTTATGTAGTATGTGGTATTCTTGCAATTATTGTTATTTTTATTTTAGCAATGATGAAAACAAGCTACGGCAGAGCCCTCCTGGCCATCCGTGAGGATGAAGTGGCTGCACAGGCAATGGGTATTAACCTTTTCAGACACAAAATGCTTGCATTTGTATTAAGCGGTTTCTTTGCAGGTATAGGCGGCGGACTTCTTGCGTCTCTTGTTGGGGCAATTGGTCCTGACCAGTTTAAGTTTACGGTAGCTTATGATATTCTTCTTATGGTTGTTCTCGGCGGTCAGGGTTCAGTTTCAGGTTCTGTTGCAGGTGCATTTATTGTAAGAATTGCACTTGAAAAATTAAGATTTTTAGATGAACCCATTGACTTTGGCTTTTTCCAGTATAAGGGTATCGGAGGTATGAGAATGGTTGTATTCTCAATTCTTCTTATGCTTGTTATTATCCTTTGGAGGAAGGGTATATTCGGTAACAAGGAATTTAGTTGGGACAGAATTTTTAATTTCTTTGCAAAATTTAAGAAATCTCCTAAAGAGGAGGTGCAGAAATAATGGCTGCTTTACTTGAAACAAGAGATGTTACTATAAGATTTGGTGGTCTTATAGCTGTTAATTTATTGAATATTGAAGTTAATAAGAGTGAAATTATTGCTATAATAGGACCTAACGGTGCAGGTAAGACAACTGCTTTTAACCTTATTACAGGTGTTTACGCACCAACAGAGGGAGATATTTTATTTGATGGTGAGAAAATAAATGGCAAGCGTCCCGACGAGATTGCAAAGTTGGGTATTGCCCGTACCTTCCAGAATATTCGTCTTTTCAAGGACTTAACTGTACTTGAAAATGTACTTATAGCTACTCACCTTAATGTTAAAAGTGGCTTGTTCTCTTCTGTTTTAAAGCTTCCTAAGGCAAGAAAGGAAGAACAGGAAATGATTGAGTTTGCTGAGTTTCTTCTTGAGGAAACAGGACTTTTGCAGTTTAAGGACGAGGTTGCTTCTAATTTGCCTTATGGTTTGCAAAGACGTCTTGAAATAGCAAGAGCTCTGGCAACTAAACCTAAGCTTCTTCTTTTGGATGAGCCTGCTGCGGGTATGAATCCAAAGGAAAGCGAGGATCTTACCGAATTTATAAGGGATATAAGAGATAAATTTAGTCTTACTGTATTACTTATTGAGCACCATATGCAGTTAGTTATGGATATTTCTGACAGAATTTATGTTCTTGAGTATGGTCAGACTATTGCAAAGGGTGTTCCTGCTGAAATTCAGGCTAATCCTGCTGTTATCAAGGCATATCTTGGAGAGGAGGATGAGGACTAATGCTGGAAATTAAAGATTTAAAGGTTAAATACGGTGGTATTACTGCTCTTGACGGTATTTCAATGAAAGTGCCGGATGGAAAGATTATAACACTTGTAGGAGCAAATGGTGCAGGCAAGAGCACAACTCTTCGTTCTATTACAAAGCTTGTTACTCCTTTTTCGGGTTCAATTACGTACGAGGGTAAGGAGCTTACCCATATGAACACACAGGATATTGTAAAGCTTGGTATTACCCTTGTTCCGGAGGGAAGACACGTTTTTGCGGATATGACAGTGGATGAAAACCTTATGATAGGTGCTTATTTAAGAAAAGATAAGGAAAATTTTAAGGAGGATATTGCCTTTATTCATGAAATGTTTCCAAGACTTAAGGAAAGGGCAAAGCAGTTAAGTGGTACCTTATCAGGTGGTGAACAGCAGATGCTTGCTGTAGGCAGAGCCTTAATGAGTAATCCTAAGGTAATGATGATGGATGAGCCTTCACTTGGTCTTGCTCCTCTTGTAGTTAAGGATATTTTTAACATTATTCAGAAGGTTAATAAAGAAAAGGGTGTTACTATTTTGCTTATTGAGCAAAATGCCAATGCTGCTTTGAAAATTGCCGACTATGGTTATGTTATGGAAACAGGCAAGATTGGTCTTGAGGGTACAGGTACCGAGCTGTTAGCCAATGATAGGGTTAAAGAACTTTATTTAGGTAAAAGTAAGTAAATTGATTAAAATAAAAAGCACTAAGTTTGTGATATGATACCTCTAAAGTAGACAAGGTAAATAACCAAAATCTACTTTGGAGGTATTTTTATGGTAGGAAAGATTAAATGTTCAGATGATGAGAAAATATCAGCTGTTAAAGATTATTTGAATGGAATAAGAACAGTTTCTGAAAGTATAACAGATTTGTTTATATCAAGATAGGTTTAATTGTAAACCCCAATTAGAAGTCAGAATAGAAGCGTTATTAACAGACAACCATTGGAATATCCTATTCTGAAAAAAACCAATAAGAAATATAAGAAAAATGGTGCACATAGAAAAACGACCATGCATTACTTATATGTGGTCGTTCATCAGCACCTTGTTTTAGATATTTAACCTGTCTGCTTGACGGGGGCATATCAATGAGTTTTAGTGCCTTTTTATACTATTAATGAAATTAAATACACCTCGCCAGTATCTTTCCTTGTCCACCAATGCGGATACACCATGTCCTGCTTCGCTGATAATCATAAGTGCTTTTTTGCATTTTGCCTTATTGTATAAATTGTATACCATTTTTGTCGGTACCAAATTATCATTGTCGCCGTGAATGAAGAGAGTTGGTACTTTAATATACTCAACCCTGTCAATGGGAGAAGCAAGTCTTAAATCATATTTTGCCCTTTTATAGCATAGTAAATCCATAAATGGTACAAGGGGAAATGCCGGAAGCCTAAAATTGTGTTTAAGCTCGTAGCCAATTATTTTGTTGGCACTATCAAAGCTGCAATCACTTATTACAGCTTTTACATTAGACGGAAGTTTTTCTGAGGCTGTCATGAGAACTGCTGCACCACCCATACTTACACCATATAGGTATATTTCAGCATTGCTGTCTCCTTTTATTATAAGATAAATAATTTTCATCATATCTCGGCTGTCTATTTGCCCCATTCCTATATATCTGCCACCGCTTTTGCCGTGCCCTCTTAAATCCGGAACTACTACATTATACCCTTCATCATAGAACTTTTTGGATGCATAAGCCAAAGTACTGCCATTGCCGCCATAGCCATGAACAACCACAGTCCATTTATGACAGAACTTTTTTTGAATATATATTTTACAGTAGATAGGGGTGTCATTATAGCCTTTGATATAGCACCCAACATTCCTGGATTTTCTTTCCCATACATCTCGTTGTTTCTTTTCATTTTTGTTATCCTCCTCAACTATTTTTTCCTCATTAGAAAGATCTGTGCATTTTGCGAGTTTAAGTTTGTTTCCACTTGATAGAATTGTTTCAAACATATAACTTATTTCGGTTGCAACTTCTGCCATACCAATTGTTAGACCTGTTGCTATAAGCAGTTTATTTATCGTTTTCATTATCTAATTCCCTTTTAAAGTCAATATATCCCTCGCCTATATAGTCGGTTGTACCTTCTGAAAGATGACCTAAATCACCGTCATTGTACATAAGCCCTATTAAAAAATCTTTTTCCTGTTTATTCATAATGCACCTCCTAAAATTATTTTATCTTAATTAAGAATTTATATACCTTGACATTTTTATTTTTATGTGTTATATTCATTTTAATATAATTTTTTGTGATGAAGAGGAAAGCATTAAGCAGCTTGTTGTTACAATCAGAGAGTCAGTCGGGTGGTGTGAGGCTGTCAGTAAATAAGTTTGTGAATTACATCCTCAGAGCAAAGGGGTTGGATGCTTTATAGTCTGAAGAGGCAGGCTTTAGCTTGTGAATTAAGGTGGTAACACGGGTATTCTCGTCCTTTGGGTGGGAATACCCTTTTATTTTTCAGGAGGATCGTTATAATGACAATTTATGAAGAGCTTAAAGCAAGGGGACTTCTTGCACAGCTTACGGATGAGGAAGAAATTAAGGAATTAATTAATGCAGGGAAGGCTACATTTTATATTGGATTTGACCCCACTGCGGATAGTTTACATGTTGGTCACTTTATGGCTCTTTGCCTTATGAAGAGGTTGCAGATGGCAGGGAACAAGCCTATTGCTCTTATTGGCGGAGGTACCGCTATGGTAGGCGACCCATCGGGAAGAACTGATATGCGTCAGATGATGACTAAGGAAACAATTCAGCACAATGTTGACTGCTTTAAAAAGCAGATGTCACGTTTTATTGACTTTTCTGAAGGTAAAGCTTTACTTGTAAACAATGCCGACTGGTTACTTGATCTTAATTATGTTGAGCTTTTAAGAGATGTTGGTGCACATTTTAGTGTAAACAGAATGCTTACTGCTGAGTGCTATAAGCAGAGAATGGAAAAAGGTCTTTCTTTTCTTGAATTTAATTATATGATTATGCAGAGCTATGATTTCTATGAGCTTTTTAGAAAGTATGGATGTAATATGCAGTTTGGTGGTGATGACCAGTGGAGTAATATGCTTGGCGGAACTGAGCTTATAAGACGTAAGCTTGGCAAGGACGCTTATGCTATGACTATTACACTTCTCCTTAATTCAGAGGGCAAGAAGATGGGTAAGACACAATCAGGTGCAGTATGGCTTGATCCAAACAAAACATCTCCTTATGATTTCTACCAGTACTGGAGAAATGTAGCAGACGCTGATGTATTAAAGTGCTTGAGAATGCTTACATTCTTGCCTCTTGAGCAGATTGATGAAATGGATAAGTGGGAGGGAAGCCAGCTTAATAAGGCTAAGGAAATTTTGGCGTTTGAGCTTACTAATCTTGTTCATGGTGAGGAAGAAGCTAAAAAGGCGGAAGTTGCTGCAAAGGCTTTATTTGGCGGCGGTCCAGTTGCGGGCTCTGTTCCTACTACTGAAATTTCTGCTGATGAATATGGTGATGGTATGCAGATTATTGCTCTTCTTGAAAAGTGTGCTCTTATTCCTTCAAGAGGTGAGGGCAGACGTCTTGTTCAGCAGGGCGGAGTTAAGATAAATAATGAAAAGATAACAGATATTGCTACAGTTATTTTACCTGATATGTTTGATGATGATAAGACAATTATGATTCAAAAGGGCAAAAAGACTTATCATCAGGTTAAGTTAGTTTAATATAAATTATGGGGGCTTAAATGCCCCCTGATATAAAATTTTGCTTCCGTGGCTCAGTTGGCAGAGCAATTGATTCGTAATCAATAGGTCGAGGGTTCGAGTCCCTTCGGAAGCTTGTAAATATGGGTGTTTAAAGGCTTTTTTTGTAATAAAAAAGTAGTCGAAGAAGCTATGAACAGAACCAGTTTATGCAGACAGCACAAGAAGGACCATTCTATGGTAAATATTAAATTTTAAGCAATATACTGACATCACTTTTCAAGTGGTGTCAGTTTTGTATTTAACTGATGTTTTTATTTCCTTTCTGTTTGTGAGAGAAAATTCCGCATAAGCTTATTTTCTATTTCCAATTATTAATTTTTGCATTTTTATGTGCAATAATATATTTTAAATCATTAATTTTATCTTTTTCGGTAACTATGCAATTTTCAGCTGGCCTGCCTTTCTTATGTAAAATAATTTCTGAATTAAGCTTTTTTCGAAGTACACTATGTCTGTATAAAAAATTTTTAATCTGTTTAACGGTAAAGTTTAGTTTTTCTTCTACTTCTCTATTAGTTTTACCACTATTTTTCATTTGTAATATTTCGTTTTTATATAATTCTATGTGTCTGTAACTTATTGGCATAAAAAATCCTCCTATGTTTTTATTTTACCATAGGAGGAGCTTTTTTTACTATTGTCTGTTTTTAGTGGTTCTGTTCAGCCGTTAACGGTCCCCAAAACAAATTCGTACAGATGTATAAAATAAAAAAGCCCCTTGGCTTAAGCCAAAGGGCTGTAATTACTATGTGATATTTTTTATATCATATAAATGATTAAATATTAGAATACAACTTTATATCCACTAAAAGTTTTAGTATCAGAAGAATAGTTAGTTATATAGAACTTATACTGTCCAGTTGCATCAATAGGAAAATCACCTTGCAAGCAGTTGCTATTTGGGAAATAATCGGAATATACGATATCACCATTACTGTTTATAATTCCGAATTCAAAATTAACTTCATCATTTAAGTTAGACAAATAGAATTCCACTCGCACAACGGTATTTTTACGTATAGTAAAGTATCCTCCGTTGTTTGTTAAATAGTAAGTACCTCCGTTAGGAATAGAAAAACTACTGTTATATGAATAGCGGGGTGTAGCTTCTAATTCATAAGATGAATTTGTGTCTGCTGCTAATACATTTTGTACCGGTAAAGCTGCAGTTAATAAACTTGCTGCCAATAAAATAGTTAAATGTTTACTAAAATTCTTTTTCATAAAGTGACCTCCTTAAAAGTTAAATAAAAACAATAGGTTATAGCTAGCCATATAAAAAGTATAACATATGTAAAACAATATTTACACCAAAACAGTACGATTTATTGTGACATAATAGGTAAATATAAGTTTTAAATATTATGTAAACAACGTAAAACATTAAGAAAGGATGTAAGGAGCAAAATAAACGCTGGTCTAGGGAGTATAAAGGGTAAATATAAAAAGCTCCTTGGACAAGCCAAAGAGCAGATGTGGATAATTTTGTAATGGAAAAAGTCTTCGGTTTGTTAAAAACTTAAGTGTATTATAAACATGAGTTTGAATCAGTGGAACATCTTATAAAAAAATTGAAGAATATATAGATTGTTATAACAACAAACGAACTAAGAGTAAACTAAAAGGACTGAGTCCTGTAAAATACAGGATTCAATCCTTAACAGTTGCCTAATAATTTTTTTGTCTAACTTTTGGGGGCAGAACATGCAGAGAGTGCAACCTTATTTGTATCCCCTATCAAATTATTTTAACTTGTCCATTATAACATAGCCTTGCTTAATTACTGATTCAACAATTGCGTTTAAATCGACCTTAAATGCAATTGCTATGTTAAATAATGTTTGGGAGTTAGGCAAATTTTCACCATTTTCCAAGTGAGCAAATTCCCTTTCTGAAATTCCGCATTTTGCAGCTGCTACCGCTTTTGTATAGCCGTATTCTGCTCGCTTTTGCTTGAAGGTGTCAGCAAAGCACTTACTAAGTAAGTTAACCATATCTTCAAATGTGTTTTCTTTCATATTCTTTTCCTCCTAAAATCTGATAGAATATACAAAAATATTCTATCAGTAGAGGAAATATTTTGATATGAAATATATTTCAGTTTACGTAATTATTTGAACTTTTATTTAATTAATAAATAGTATTTTATCAAATTCTGTTGTATAATGTTGTTTTTATATGAATTCATTTATTGATTTTATACTGATGATATATTATGGTGCATTTAAGATTTAATAAGATTTATTTGTGATGTCCATTTATTGAAATATGACTTATTTACTTGACTTTTTGATATAATAAACTTATAATTAAATACATAAAATATAATCAATAGGTGGAGAGTTTGAGGCTTTTTGGCAGCTTTTTTGAGGTTTATATGAAAAGTATTTTAAAGCATTTTGTGGGAATATTTATAATATTTATTTTTATTGTTTTTTTAATTACATATATTTTATGCACAGATAGTACACTTAAAATAAGAACTTATACATTGAAAACTTCAAAAGTAACTGAAAATGTGAGATTTCTTCTTGTTACGGATCTCCACAGCACCCAATATGGAGATAATCAGTCTGAACTCATTACGGCTATTGATAAAGTTAAGCCTGATGTTTTGCTTTTAGGAGGAGACATTTATGACGATGTAAGGAGCAATGAAAACAGCCGAATATTGATTAAAGATATTGCAAGTAAGTATCCATGTTACTATGTGTCAGGTAATCACGAATACTGGTCCTATAAAATAGGAGAAATTAAGTCAGAAATAAGGGATATGGGAGTTTCTGTTTTTGAGGGTGATGGAGAGAGTATTAATGTTAATAATCAAAGTATATTTTTATGCGGTGTAGATGACCCTGATTGTTCAAAACCGGAATATGGTGAATTAAAGGATTGGTATAAGGAGCTTAGTGACTGTAATAATATGGTTAGTGGAAATCAGTACAGCATACTTTTATCCCACCGTCCTGAAAGGGCAAAGGATTATGAAGGGTGCAATTTTGATTTGGTTCTAAGCGGTCACGCACATGGAGGACAGTTTAGATTTCCGCCTTTTATAAATGGGTTGTATGCACCTCATCAGGGGTTTTTTCCAAAATATGCGGGAGGAGAGTATGATTTGGGAAACAGTAAAATGGTTGTAAGCAGAGGACTTATGATTACGTATATTCCGAGAATTTTTAATCCTCCAGAACTTGTTGTAGTGGATATTGTTGGAGAGTAAATTTTAGGTAAAATATCATATTGCCACTTTTGGCTTTTTATGTTATAATACAAAATCTATGATGAAAATTTACAGAGGAGAAGGACAATAAAATTGTTCGGGTTTTATTTATGGAAAGGAAAAAAAGAAATTCATTTTCGGGTTCACTTGGGTTTGTATTAGCGGCGGCAGGAAGTGCTGTAGGTCTTGGGAATATATGGAGATTTCCTTATCTTGCGGCTAAGGACGGCGGCGGTCTGTTTTTGGTAATGTATCTTTTGTTGGCGGTGACGTTTGGCTTTACACTTCTTATTACAGAGGTTGCAATAGGCAGAAAAACAAAGCAAAGTCCTCTTACAGCTTATGGAGCACTTAAAAAGGAATGGAAACCTTTAGGTATATTTGCCTGTCTTGTTCCTGCAATTATATTGCCTTATTACTGTGCGATAGGCGGTTGGGTATTGAAATATTTTATGGCGTTTCTCATGGGAGAGGGTGTTGCGGCAGCAGGAGATAATTATTTTTCCAATTTCATATTAGGTACGGCAGAACCTATAGTATATATGTTTATATTTCTTGCCTTTGTTGCCTTTGTTGTATTTCGGGGAGTAAATAAGGGTATTGAGTCTACTTCAAAGGTGCTTATGCCGGTACTTCTTGTACTTATTTTAGGTATCTCAGTATTTGCTCTTACAATAAGCAATACTGACTCTACAGGATTAACAAGAACAGGTATGGACGGACTTAAAATATATATAGTTCCTGATTTCACAGGAATAACAGTAAGCAAATTTTTTGGTGTGCTTATGGATGCTTTGGGGCAGCTTTTCTTCAGCCTTAGTGTGGCAATGGGAATTATGATTGCATACGGTTCATATATGAAAGATGATGCAAAGCTTATTAAGTCAATTAATCAAATTGAAATATTTGATACTGTAGTTGCATTTCTTGCCGGAGTAATGGTTATACCTGCTGTATATGTATTTATGGGCAGAGAGGGAATGGCAGCATCTGGTCCAAGTCTTATGTTTGTGTCTTTTCCTAAGGTATTTGCAGCAATGGGCAGCATTGGAAGGTTTGTAGGCTGTGTATTTTTTGCAATGGTATTTTTTGCCGCACTTACAAGTGCCATTTCTATTATGGAGGCAGTTGTGTCAAGCTTTATGGATGGCTTTCACTTGTCAAGAATGAAGGCATCCGGTGTGGAAACAATTATTACTATTGTTGGTGCCATTATAGTTTGTCTTGGATATAATAAACTTTACTTTGAATTTAAACTTCCTAACGGAACTACGGCACAGATTTTGGATATATTGGATTATATAAGCAATAATATTTTAATGCCTCTTGTGTCTATAGGTACTTGTATACTTATAGGATGGATTGTTAAGCCAAAGGTTGTTATTGATGAAGTTGAAAAAACAGGCTGTAAATTTGGAAGAAAAAGGCTTTTTATTGTAATGATTAAGTATATTGCTCCGGCATTTTTAATTGCATTGTTTATAAGAGCAGTTGGTATTTTTAATATATTGTAAAGATGAAATGACACCCTTTTTTGTGGGTGTCATTTTTGTTAAAGCATATTTTTGCCTTCTAAATCATTTTCAATTCCAACGTATTCAGCAATAGTTTTTCCAATATCACTAAAAGCTTTTCTTGTGCCTAAATTTTGAGGCTTGACATTTTTTCCATAAATAAGTATAAAGCTGTGTTCTCTTGAATGGTCTGTTGAAGGCGTGGTAGGGTCACAGCCGTGGTCACTTGTTATAAAGAGAATATCATCCTCTTTCATAGCTTCCATTATTCTTGGCAGATTATCATCAAAATACTGTAATGAGTTTGCAAAGCCATCTACATCATTTCTGTGACCGTAAAGCATATCTGTATCAACTAAATTAGTGAATATAAGTCCTTCAAAGTCCTCGTTAATATATTTTATAGTCTGTTCTATACCTTCAGCGTTTGTATGGGTATGAACTGATTTAGTAATTCCTCTGTTACAAAATATATCCTCGATTTTTCCTACACAGGCAACTTCCTTTCCTGCTTCTTTCATATAGTCAAGAAGTGTTGGAGCCACAGGCGGCAGTGAGAAGTCTTTTCGTCTTTCTGTCCTTGTGTAATTGCCGTCGGCACCTGTAAATGGTCTTGCTATTACTCTTGCAACACCGTTGTCACCCTTTAATATTTCCCTTGCTATTTCACACATTTTGTAAAGCTCATCAACAGATATAACATCTTCATGAACGGCTATCTGAAATACACTGTCTGCTGATGTATATACAATTGGCTTCCCTGTTTTGACGTGTTCATTACCTAAATCCTGAATGATTACCGTACCTGAAGCGGCATAATTGCCTAAAGTTCCTCTGCCGATTTTACTTTCAAATTCCTCTATTATTTTACCCGGAAAGCCATTGAGGTAGGTTGGAAAAGGCTTTTCAAGACTTATGCCGCTTATTTCCCAATGACCTGTTGTGGTGTCTTTGCCTTTTGATTTTTCCATCATTTTTCCATAGGCACCTATAGGATTTTCGACTTTTTCATATACATTGTATCCATCAATTAAGCCCAAGCCCATACTGCACATATTTTTTAAGTTTAGGTCCGGCTTTCTCTCCTTTACGTGCATAAGAGTGTTGCTGCCTTCATCACCGTATTCTGCTGCATCAGGAAGTTCACCTATACCTACTGCATCAAGTACAATTATTATTCCTCGTTTCATATTAATCACCTCTCTTTATTATAGTATATCCCTTATTTAACCAAACTTCAATATTTAATCAAAAAAATTCCCCGCAAAAGCGGGGAACTTAATTAATTTAATTTATTTTGTACAAAGTTTTTAAGTTCATTTCTTTCTATAACGGTTTTATGTAAAACCTCTCTCTTATCAATACCCTTAATAGGGGAAGGAATTGCAACGCCTGATACCTTTTCGAGTTCAGTAAGGGCTGCAAAAGGCTCAACATCAGAGTATTTGCTGTCAATAGCTCTTAACACATCCTTAGCAAATTTATATGGACTTGCTGTTGATACTATAACATTAGGGGTATTATCCTTTGTTTCATTAACATATTTGTCATAAGATGCCTTTGCAACAGCGGTGTGAGTATCCATTACATACTTAGTGCTGTCAAATAAGTTCTTAATTGCCTTAAATGTTTCATCAATAGTAGCATATTCGCCTACAAATTCATCCTCAATTTTAAATTCATAGCTTCCATTTGCACTAAGGTCGGACATCATATTCTTAGTAGCGTCAGAGCTGCTTAAATGGTAAAGAAGTCTTTCAAGATTTGATGAAATGAGAATATCCATAGACGGAGAAACTGTTACCATAAATTCTCTGTTCTTAATTGTATAAGTACCTGTTTTAAAGAAATCATAGAGAACCTTATTGTCATTTGATGCACAAATAAGCTTATTTACAGGGAGTCCCATTTTCTTTGCATAGTAACCTGCAAGTATATCACCAAAGTTACCTGTAGGTACAGTAAAGTTAATCTTGTCACCTATAGTAATCTTGCCTGCTTTTACCATCTGTGCATAAGCATAGAAGTAATAAACAATCTGTGGTGCAAGTCTGCCGATATTAATTGAGTTAGCTGATGAAAATACATAGCCATTTTTCTTTAATTCTGCCTTTAATTCATTGTCTGTAAATATTTTCTTAACAGCCGTTTGGGCGTCATCAAAGTTACCCTTAATGCCTACAACACAGGTATTTTTGCCTGTCTGTGTAACCATCTGTGCTTTCTGAACAGCAGATACACCATCCTCAGGGAAGAATACAATAATCTGTGTACCATCAACATTAGCAAAGCCCTCTAATGCTGCCTTGCCTGTGTCACCTGATGTAGCGGTTAATATAACTATTTCCTCATTAACTCCGTTTTTCTTAGCGGCAGTTTTTAAAAGATAAGGAAGAATGGAAAGAGCCATATCCTTAAAAGCAATGGTTCTGCCATGGAAAAGCTCAAGGAAGTTGTCGTTGCCTGCTGATATAACAGGAGCAATAATATTGGTGTCAAATTTTTCATCATAAGCAGAATTAATGCAGTATCTTAACTCTTCCTCAGTGTAATCAGTAAGAACAAGCTTTAAAACCTGATAGGCAAGTTCCTGATAGTTGTATTCAGTAATTGCTTCAAGTGGGAAATCCATTTTAGGCATAGTTTCAGGAACATAAAGACCGCCGTCGTCTGCAATACCTTTAACTATTGCCTGGCTGGCAGTTACTAAGTTCTTGTCGCCTCTTGTACTTTTAAACATAATATTCATAATTAATTACCTCTTAAAAAATAATTTACATAGTATCAATAATAGATAATTCTATAATATTTTTACTGCTTTGTCAATTTATTTCAATAAAATAAAATATAATTTTAAGTATAATTTACTTGTCAAGTTTTTTTTATATTGTTATAATCAAAATATAAAAAATATAAAGGAGGTTTTACTATGAGATGTCCTTTCTGCGGTAAAACGGATACGAGGGTTATAGATACAAGAACTATGGAAGAAAATACTGTTATAAGAAGGCGCAGGTATTGTGATGATTGCAGCGGTAGATTCACTACTTATGAAAGAATTGATACAATTCCTTTAACTGTTGTTAAGTCTGATAATACAAGAGAAACATTTAATAGGGATAAACTGACTAAGGGGATATTAATGAGCTGCAGCAAGCGTCCTGTATCAAGAGAGCAGGTTGATGAAATGGTTACCGATATTGAAAATACAATACTCAATACTCTAAAAAAAGAGGTGCCAAGTAAGGAAATAGGCGAAATGGTTATGGAAAGGCTAAAGGAAATTGATGAAGTAGCTTATGTAAGATTTGCTTCTGTTTACAGACAGTTTACTGATGTGGATAATTTTATGAATGAATTGGGCAAGCTGTTGAAGGATAAGAAGTAGATTATATGTGTTTTGATGTACATAATATGATGATTATGACATTATGAATGGTTGAAACAGGTTTTGGGGTCAGTATATTGGCTGAACTGATTTAAAACCGTACAAATTATAACATATCATTAAGGCGAACTGAACCGCTGATTACAAGTACCATAGCAATAAGTTATAAGGCTAAAAACAATTTGCCTATTGCAAGTAAGAGATTTATTGAGTTTATTAGGAATTGTGTAGGTGGGTTGGCTTGAAATGTGTAAAAAATCACAAAATACGTTGTAAAATATTCAAGGTTTTGTTTATAAAAGCCAAAATTTATAAATTCGACAAAAGGGTTTGACAATAATTTAACTAAGTATTATAATCAAAATGAAAAAGGGATAGTGATTAATATGCCCTATGTATTTTGAAAAGGAGGATATACAATATGGAGATTTTCGTATGTGTAGGAAGCTCATGTCATTTAAAAGGTTCTAAAACTGTTATTGACAAGCTTACAGACCTAATTAATAATAACGGACTTGAAGGCAAGGCAATTTTGAAAGGCTCATTTTGTATGGGTCAGTGCAGTCACGAAGGTGTTTCAGTTAAGATTAATAATGAAATTTACTCTGTTACTGAAGAAGATATTGAAATGTTCTTTAATAAGAAGATTTTACCTAACGTATAATTGGGGGTAGTGTTATGAGCTACATCAAGGTTAGAAAGGCAAATTGCAAAAACTGCTATAAATGCCTTAAAAATTGTCTTGTAAAATCAATTAAATATGTTAATGACAAGGTAGAAATAATTGAGGATGCCTGTATACTCTGCGGTGTATGTATGACAACCTGTCCTCAAAGAGCCAAAAAGGTGGATAATGATATTGAGTTTGTAAAGGAATATGTTGAAAATTCTGATATAACTACTGTTATAAGTCTTGATCCCAGTTATGTTGCTGCTTTTGGGGAAAATGCATCAGCTCTTGCATGGGCACTTAAAAAACTTGGTTTTGATTTTGTAGAAGAGGCTGCTATAGGAGCTAAATATGTAACTAAAGAATATTTGCGTCTTATTAAGGAAGGGAAAATTGAAAATATTATATCTTCTGCCTGTCCAAGTATTAATTTGTATGTGCAGAAATATTATCCTGACCTTGTTAAATGGCTTGCTCCCGTTATGTCTCCTGCCCTTGTTCATGGAAGAATAATTAAAGAACAAAGGGGCAAGGATGTTAAGGTTATTCATGTCACTCCATGCCTTGCAAGGATAAAGGAATGCCAGGACAGTGAATTTGTTGATGGTGTAATTACATATGAACAGCTTATGAAATGGCTGTTGGATGCTAATATTACGCCTGATATGGAGCCTGATGAGGAGCATGAGGATAATGGTTTTGATAATGAAGCAGGCTATTCAAGAATTTATCCTATTGTAGATGGTATTGTATATGACTTGCAGCATCAATACTGTAAGTTTACAGGTACTGAATATATTGAAGGCTATGACCTAGTTGCTGTAAGTGGTCTTGCAAATATAACTAAGATTTTAGATGAAATGCAAAAGGGTAATATTAAACATGCTTTTGTTGAAGGCTCTGCTTGTTATGGTGGATGTGTAAATGGTCCTTTTATGCCAAAGATGCGCTCTACAGGCTATAAAGCGAGAATTGATGTTAAAAATTATGCTGATAAGGCTAATCGTTCAAAGCATTATGATGTGTCAAGCGTTAAGGCCGAGTATAAGGCGATGCCTGTTCATCAGGATATGCCAAGTGAAGAAGAAATAAGAGCAATACTTGCTCAAATTGGAAAGTATTCAAAGGCTCAGGAGCTTAATTGCGGAAGCTGCGGATATGCAACTTGTCGTGAAAAGGCTATTGCGGTTTATCAGAAGAAGGCTGATCTTTATATATGTATGCCGTATATGACTGATATTAATCAGGCTATGAGTAATGTTACATTAAGTCTGACGCCTAATTATATAATTGCGGTTGACAGTGATATGTATATTAAAGAGTTTAATGTTGCGGCTCAGAAGTTATTTAAGATTACCAGACTTGCAGCTCTTAATCAGAAGCTTTCCAATTTTATTGACACTACTGATTTTGAACAGGTTATTGCAAATAAAAGTGGTATATATGATAAAAAGGTATCTTATCCTGAACTTAATATTATAACTGAACAAACAATTGTCTATTCAAGTGAAAGAAATATGGCTATTGCTATTATTAAGGACGTTACACAGGAGGAAAAGGATAACGAAGCACTGTATAAGAGAAAAGTTGAATCTGTTAAAATGGCTCAGAGAGTTATTGACAAACAGATGGTAGTTGCTCAGCAGATTGCCAGCCTTTTAGGAGAAACAACTGCTGAAACCAAGGTTACGCTTAATAAGCTTAAGAATTTAATTGATGCTGAGGAAATGAATAATGTATGATAAGGTTTATGTTGATGCAACATACAAAAGCTTAATTAAATATAATGAAGAGCTTTGTGGAGATAATGTTGAAATTGTAAAAAATGATGACAGATACATTGTTGTGCTTTCTGATGGTTTAGGAAGTGGTGTTAAAGCTAATATTCTTTCTACACTTACTGCTAAGATTATTTCAACTATGTTGTATGAAGGATCCTCAATAGAAGATACAGTTGATACAATTGTTCATACTTTGCCGATTTGTAATGTAAGAAAGGTTGCTTATTCAACATTTATTATCCTGCAAATTGATTACGATGGAAATGCTTATCTCGTTGAGTTTGATGCTCCCGGATGTATTTTTGTGAGAAATGGTAAGCCTGTGCATATTGAATATATCCAGAGAGAGATTGCAGGCAAGGCTATAAGAGAAGCACGTTTCAAGGTAGAGCCTGATGATGTGCTTACGCTTATGAGTGATGGCGTAGTATATGCGGGTATTGGCCACTTAATGAATTTGGGTTGGACGTGGGAAAATGTTTGTGAATTTGTATCCAGCAGAGTAAGACCCGGTATTACATCAGCAAGACTTACTAATATGCTTAGCGATACCTGTAACCAACTCTATATAAATAAACCGGGAGATGATACAACTGTTGCTACAGTCAGAATTGTACCTAAAAAGGTTGTCAGTCTTTACAGTGGTCCCCCTATTAATCCTAAAAACGATGCAAGACTTGTTACTGAGTTTATGATGGTGGAGGGTAAAAAGATTGTCTGCGGCGGGAGTTCTGCTAATATTGTAAGCAGAGTTCTTAAAGAGCCATTGACGCCAAGTCTTGAATATATTGACCCTGAGATTCCGCCTACTGCTGAAATTCCAAGTATTGACCTTGTTACAGAAGGTGTTATTACACTTAAAAAGACTGTGGATATTATAAGGGATTATGTTGAAAATCCCACTGATAAAAATGTTCTGATTAAGTTGGACAGAAAAAATGGTGCTTCACTAATTGCTAAAATGCTTATTGAGGAATGCACACATTTTCATATGTTTATTGGTCAAAAAATAAATCCTGCTCATCAGAATCCTGATTTGCCTGTAGATTTAAGTATAAAAATGATTATTATGGACGAGCTTTACAGCCTTATGATTAAGGCGGGTAAGGTTGTTAAGAGAAATTATTACTAAAGATTTAAGGAGGATTATTCCAATGGAACAGATTACTGACATTAATCAAATTAAAAATGCCGTATTATATAAGGTTGCTGAATATGCTTATGAGGGTACTCTTGAGGATAAAATGGAGAGTATTCCTTATGAATTAACTGACCCGATTACACCTAGTTTTCGCTGCTGTGTTTACAGAGAAAGGGAAATTTTAAGACAGAGAATAAGATTGGCTATGGGTAGGCTGCCTTCTGATTTACACTATGAAAAGACCGATAATACTCAGATTGTTCATGTTATGAAGGCTGCATGTGAAGGTTGTCCTATTGACAGGGTGACTGTAACAAACAACTGCCAAAATTGTCTTGCTCAGAGATGTATGAAAGCTTGCAAGTTTGGGGCTATTATTCATACTCCAAACGGTGCCTATATTGATAAAAGCAAGTGTAAAAACTGTGGTGCCTGTGTTAAGGCATGTCCATATAATGCAATTGTAGATATTGAAAGACCTTGTATTAAGGCATGTCCGGTTAATGCTGTTGATATGGATGAAAATGATCTTGCTAAAATTGATGAGGATAAATGTATTAATTGCGGTCAGTGCGTATCCAAATGTCCTTTTGGTGCAATTGGTGCCGCATCAATGATGACTAATGTTATCAATTCAATAAGAAGCAATCCTGAACACACTTACGCAATGATAGCGCCTGCTATTGAAGGACAGTTTGGTACTGCTACTATTCCTCAGCTGAAAAAAGCAATTATTGATTTAGGGTTTAAAGATTGCTATGAGGTTGCATTAGGCGGTGACGCTGTTGCATGGAGAGAAGCTGAGGAATTAATTGAGAATGTGGAAAAAGGAAATAAAATGACTACCTCCTGTTGTCCTGCTTTTTACAATATGATTATGAAGCATTATCCTGAAGTTAAGGATAAGGTTTCTACTACAGGCTCTCCTATGATTGCTTCTGCAAAAGCTATCAGAGCTTTGGACCCTCAGGCTGAGGTTGTATTTATAGGACCTTGTATTGCCAAGAAGAACGAAGTTGTTTCAAGGTATATGGGCGAAATTAGTGCTGCGATGACCTTTGATGAGCTTAATGCTATGTTTGCAGTAAGAAATATTGATCCAACAACTTACGAGAGCGGTGAGCAGCTTGCTACACGTTATGGCAAAGGTTTTGCCAGAAGCGGTGGTGTTTCTGCAGCTGTATTAAAGGTTGTTGAAGAAAAGGGTATTGAAAACAAGCCGAAGGTTAAGGTATGTAATGGTGCTGCGGAATGTAAAATTGCTTTACAGATGCTTAAACTTGGAAGATTGCCGGAGGATATTATTGAGGGTATGGCGTGTGAAGGCGGATGTGTAAATGGTCCGATGCGTCAGTATGACCTTATTGACAGCCGTAAGGTGTTTGATAAGAATGTGAATGTAGATAATACAGAAATTATTAATACCTGTAAAGAAAACGGATATGAAAATTTAAATATTCATGTGCATAACCGCGACTAATATATAAAAAGACCCTCATTGAGGGTCTTTTTAGGTGTATTATATCTTAAAAAAAGAAACAAGAAATACCAATTAATATGATAATTACTCCGCATATTCTGACACCCATTTCTGATTTGATTTTAGATGTTGGGCGCTCTGTAATTTTCTTTGGTGCAACAATCATAGAAATTCCGAGCAATATACAAATAATTGCAAAGATAAGATTTACCATACTGTTTCCTCCTTTCTTAAAGTAATATTTATTTTTCGGCCGGAAAAATACTATTTAAAAAATTATATATACAAGTTGTCTAAATATGACAAAAGACAGCGTGGAGAGAGCTGTCTTTTGTCTGGAGAGTTGTATATGAATAATAGAGTTTGGCAAATTAATATAAACCAAATCAAAGATAATTTACATAGATTTAACTTATATTTAGTATACAATATTTTCATAAATTTGTAAAGAAAATTTAAGAAAATTAAATGTAAATAAATTGTAAACAAAAACTTTGCTTTTAATATTTAAAAAAATATTGCAATATATTTCAAAAATGTTATAATAAAATGTTAATAGAGGTGAGTTTATGAAAAGATGTATGAATTGCATGAAAGAATTTGATAAAAAATTAGATAATTGTCCTTATTGCGGTACAGAATATATTATTGAGCCTAATAATTTTAAACATTTATATCCTGAAACTGTGCTTAATGACAGATATATTGTAGGTTATGCGGTTGATGTTAACAGTATTTTTGTTACATATATTGCATGGGATATTGATGAGGAAAAGAAGGTTCTTATTAATGAATTTTTACCTAACAATTTTGCAAGCAGAAATAAGGGTGCGGTTCAGGTACTTACTAAAAGCGGGGATGCAGAAGACAAGTACTATGCGGGGTTAAAGGCTTTTTCTGATGAATGTCAGGACCTTATAGATATTGAAAATACTGATGTAATAAATGGCTTTGATGAAAATAATACATACTATGTTGTAAGGAAAATTGTAAAAGGTACTTCTCTTGCTGAAATTATTGATGATGATTATGAAGTTACAAGTGAGTATGCAAGACGTGTTATAGTTGCTGTTTTAAAGGCTCTTGAACCTGTTCATGAGCTTGGTATTATTCATGGTAATATTACTCCAGATACGGTGATTATTGATGAAAACAGTTCTATTGTACTGACAGATTTTAGTTTTTGCGGATATATGGCAAGGGTTATGCCTATATATACCAATGAAGGATATTCTCCTGTTGAACAGTATAGTTCAGGAGCCAAGCTTACTACTACAGTTGATATTTATTCAGTGGCTGCAATTTTTTATGAGCTAATTACAGGTGAAATTCCTGTTACTGCTACTTTAAGAAGTCAGCAGGATACATTGACTCCTATTTCGGAGGTCAATGGCGTTACGCTAAGACCCGGAGTTTGTAATGCAATTATGAATGCTCTTAACATTAAGGTTGAAAACAGAACAAAAGATGTGGAGAGCTTTTATGATGAGATTAAGGACAAGGGCACTAAAAGAAAATGGGAAAGACATTCTGTTGTTGAAAAGCCTAAAACGGATTTTTATAAGAGAAAAGGATTTTGGCTTAAAACCATTATATATGTAATGATAGCTATTATGCTTATTTGTGTGGCAGTTATTGCATATGAAGTTGTATCCATTAAAAGGGATGTTGATAAAGAAAAAGAAAGAGAAATTGAACTTTCTACAGAAGCTTTGCCGGAAGAAGGAAAGAGTATATTTGATATATTCGGAAATAATGATGAAGATGAAACTGAAACTACTACAGAGAAGGTTGAAGATAATGTGGTACCTGATGATGAAGTGGAGTCCGGCGGTGGTATTTTGGCTATATTTAACTAATAAAAACTACTTGATATGAAGTGAACCTCCTTTGTTGATAAATTAGTTTGAATTTTGTATAACAAAGGTGGTTCATTCATAGAGGGTGGCTCTGATTATAACATTTGCTTAAACCCCATAATTATAATTATAAGACCTGATATTAATGCAACATATTTGTTATTAATATTGGGTTTTATTTTTTTACCTATTTTTAAACCTGTAAACATAAACAAAAGCTGCATAAGCATTATGCTGATAGGCAAAATAATTCCTAAGTATGCAGTACCAAGAACTACGGCTGAGGAGTCTACTGAAAGTGCAATACCTATTGCCATAGCCTCTCCGGTTTCAATTTTACCGTTGTGATTTATATCTGTTGTTTTAGGCTCTGATAACATGGTTTTTAGTCCATTCCTGCTTCTGTAATCAGCTGCCAAAAATATTCCTATACCTACTAATATTAATCCGCCAATAAATTTTGCCTGAGGTAAATATTTATACATTATATCGCCCAACTGTATTGAACCGAGGATTATAACGAGTCCTGTCAATGTCATTATTGCTGCAGATTTAAATGGAAGTCGTATTTTATTTATTCCATAGCTAAAACCGAATGAAAGGGCATCTAATGACAATATTACAGACAGTGAAAGTATTTTTATCATTTTACCACCTCTTTTTAAGTTATGTGTAAGTTATAGTTTTGTGCTTGTTCGCATATAGTGAATTAAGAATAATTTTTAGGAGGAAATTATGAAATACTATTGTGAAAATATAAGACAAGTTATACGATTTTTAAAAACAAGCGTGAATGATGGTTTGGAAAATAATGAAGTAAAGCAGAGATTGAAAACAGAGGGAAAAAATATATTACAGACAGAAAAAAATACACCTGTTTTTATTAAATTTTTAAACCAATTCAAGGATTTTATGGTGCTTGTATTGATTATAGCGGCAGTTATTAGTGCTATGGCTGAGATTTATTCAGGCGGCAGGGAATTTGTTGATAGTATTGTTATAGGTGTAATTGTTGTATTTAATGCTGTAATAGGTACCATTCAGGAGTGCAGGGCTGATAATGCTCTTGAGGCATTAAAGGAAATGACTGTGCCAAAGGCAAAAGTAGTCAGAGAGGGTATCGAAAGTGAAGTTAATGCTGAGGATATAGTAAGAGGAGATATTGTACTGTTAGAGTCCGGAGATATTATACCTGCTGATTGCAGAATTATTGAAGGAATTGCTTTAAAGGCTGATGAATCTCTTTTGACGGGCGAGGTTGTGGGTGTTGAAAAAGAAGAATGTGAACTGAAAGAAGATACTCCGCTTGCTGAAAGAAAAAATATGCTGTATATGGGGACAAGTGTTGTTCAGGGCAGAGTAAGAGCTGTAGTAACTGATATTGGTAAATCAACAGAAGTAGGGAAAATATCTGTTATGCTTCAGAACGTTGACGAAGAAACTCCCTTGCAGAAAAAACTTAACAAACTTGGCAGGGAGCTTGGAATAGGTGCAATTTTTATATGTATTACTATATTTGCAATTGGTGTTTTCAGAGGTTTTTCAACATTTAAGATGTTTATGACGGCTGTAAGTCTTGCCGTCGCTGCTATACCCGAAGGTCTTACAGCAGTTGTAACTATCGTACTTGCTATTGGTGTACAGAAAATGGCAAAGAAAAATGCCATTGTAAAAAAACTGTCCGCAGTTGAAGCTCTTGGAAATGCTACTGTTATTTGCAGTGACAAAACAGGTACTATTACTGAAAATAAAATGACATTATCATATGGGAGCAGCGATGAGACAATAAAGCTGGCTTGTCTTTGCTGTGATGCGGATGAGGAAAAGGGAGAGGCTACAGAGCTTGGTATAGTCAGAGGTGCAAGAGACCGCGGAATGAAAAAATATGACCTTGAAAATGATATGCCCAGAGTATATGAAATACCTTTTTCTTCAGAAAGAAGGCTTATGACCACTGTACATAAGGTAAACAATGATTATTTGGCAATAAGTAAGGGCGCAGTTGAAGAAGTCCTTAATATTTGTAAAAAGGCAAATAGAAGTCAAATATTAAAAGAGGCAAACAGTCTTGCTGAAAAAGGACTAAGGGTTATGGCTGTTGCTAAAAGGATTTCATCTACTATTATCAAAGAGGAAAGAGATTTTAGTTTTGTTGGAATTATTGCTCTACAGGATAAAGCAAGAGAGGGGGTTAAAAGGTCTGTTGAAATATGCAGTCAGGCGGGTATAAGGACAATAATGATTACAGGTGATAATGGTATGACAGCAAAGGCTATTGGCAATGAAATAGGTATTATATCTGATGTAATAACCGGCAGAGAGGTTGAAAAAATGGATAATGACCATTTGAGTGAAAGCGTAAAAAGCTGTTCAATATATGCAAGGGTTACACCTGAACACAAATACAGAATTGTAGACGCTCTTAAAAAACAGGGAGAGATTGTTGCATTTGCAGGAGATGGCATAAATGATGCACCATCAATTAAGCTTGCTGATATTGGATGTGCTATGGGAGGAAATGGCACTGAGGTAGCAAGACAGGCAAGCGATATTGTTCTTGCTGATGATAATTTCAATACTATTGCTTCTGCTATAAAAGAGGGAAGAGGAATATATGAAAACATATTAAAGGTTATACATTTTCTTCTTTCGTCAAATATTGGAGAAATACTTGTTATTTTTTTAGCTGTTGTTATGGGCTTTAGTGTACCTCTTTTGCCTGTGCAGCTGTTGTGGGTTAATTTAGTAACTGACAGTTTACCAGCAGTTGCTTTGGGAGTAGATACGGTTGATAAAAATATTATGACAGGCAGAAGAAAAGAAAAGGATATATGGTCAAGAATTATATTGGAGGGATTTATGATTGGCTCCTTAGCTCTTTTAGCCTTTGCAATTGGAAAGGTTTTGTTTGGAGATCTAAAGATTGGAAGAACAATGTGTTTTTGCACCCTTAGTATATCTCAGCTCGTTCATGCTTTTAATATGAGGAGTAGAGAAAGTCTTGTTAATATCAATATTTTTGACAATATTTATTTAATTGGTGCATTAATTCTGGGTGTTTTTTTGCAATGGTTTGTTGTTGAGCCTGATGTAATGAATAATATTTTTGGCACAGCGGCTTTAGACGTTGTTCAGTGGTTTGTAGTAGGAGGACTTAGTATTGTTCCTGTTATAGTGTGTGAAATTGAAAAAAGGATAAGTACCAATTAAAATTTTTAATGTAATAAAAACCGAAATGAGGAATATCATCTTCATTTCGGCTTTTAGTTTTAAGTATTGTGTAAATATTCACACTAATAATAATAAATATCTGACGATATAAAGTTATATATTTATAACTCGTGAATAAAAATTCCACTTCTCAGTTTTGGCTCAAACCATGTGGATTTAGGAGGCATAATTTTATTATCGTCGGCAATATTCATTAACTGTTTCATAGTAGTAGGATACATGGAAAATGCTACTTTCATTTCACCGCTATCCACTCTTCTTTCAAGTTCTTTAAGACCTCTTATGCCGCCAACAAAATCAATTCTTTGGTCGTTTCTAGGGTCATCAATGCCTAAAATAGGAGAAAGAAGTTCATTTTGAAGTATGGAAACATCAAGGCATGCAACACTATCATTTTCATTTACTATATTGTTCTTAGCTTTTAAAATATACCACTTTTTATTTATATACATACCAAAGGTATGCTTTTCTGATGGTTTGCAGCAGCCTTCTCCCTTATAATCGGAAATATTAAATTTCTCGCTGACTTTAGCTATAAATTCATCTGTGCTATAACCGTTTAAATCCTTTACAATTCTGTTGTAGTCCATAATATAAAGCTGATTGTCAGGGAAAATAACTGAAAGATAGTAATTAAATTCTTCGTTGCCTGTGTAATCGGGTTTTTCAGCCCTCCTCTTTAAGCCGACCTTAACGGCTGAGGCGTTTCGGTGATGTCCGTCTGCAATATAAAGAGCATCAACGGATTTAAACTCACTAATAAGGTTTTCAATAACTTCTTTATTATCAACAAGCCAAACGGTATGACCTATGCCATCATCAGATTTAAAGTCATATATAGGTGTATGCTTAACACATTCATCTATAATTTTATCAATATTTGTTTTATTTCTATAGGTAAGGAAAATAGGACCGGTATTTGCGTTACAGATATCAACATGGCATATTCTGTCCTTTTCTTTATCTTCTCTTGTAAGTTCATGTTTTTTAATTTTATTGTTTATATATTCATCAATAGATGTACAGGCAACAAGACCGGTTTGACTTTTGCCATTCATAGTGAGTCTGTAAATGTAGAATACCGGCTCTTTATCCTGAATATAAACACCGCTTTTAATCATTGAATAAAGGTTAGCTTTTGCTTTTTCATATACCTGATTTGAATAGTGGTCTACATCTTTGGGCAAATCAATTTCTGCTTTGTCAACGTGCAAAAATGAATAAGGATTATTTTTAACAATTTCTCTTGCTTCTTCAGATGTCATTACATCATAAGGCAGCTCAGCTACTTTATCACAAAGATTTTCGGCAGGTCTGTACCCCTTGAAAGGTCTGATAACTGACATAAAATCACCTCTTTAATTTTTTTTCTTAATTATACAACGTTAAGAAGGTGAGGTCAATAAAATTATCAAATATGAAATGTTTGTAAGGTATAGATTAAGTTAGTCAAAGTGCACTAAAACATCAGACCTTATTGGTGCGGAGTAACATAAAATTAGGCGGTTTTAACAAAAAATAAATAAAATATTGACTAAATACATCAGATGTGTTACTATTAAATCAAGAAATACATCAGATGTATTTGAAAAATAAACAAAAATAATTATGGGGGAGGAAAATTTATGTTGAAAAGTCAGGAAGTCAGAGCAATAGCTCCTGAAATGGATCCGTTGAGAATGGGGATGGGCTGGACTGTTGAGGATCTTGAAAAGCCACAGATAATTGTTGAAAGTACTTTTGGTGACAGTCACCCAGGCAGTGCTCATCTTTTAGGTCTTGTTGAACAGGCTGTTAAAGGCATTAACGATAATGGCGGAAAAGCAGCCAGATATTTTGCAACGGATATTTGTGACGGTATGTCACAGGGACATGACGGTATTAACTATTCACTTGCATCAAGAGATACTATTTGCAGTCTTATTGAAATTCATGCAAATGCAACTACATTTGACAGCGGTGTATTTGTTTCAAGCTGTGATAAGGCTGTGCCTGCCCATCTTATGGCAATAGGCAGACTTAACATTCCTGCTGTAATGATAACAGGCGGCGTTATGGAAGCAGGTCCTGATTTACTTACTCTTGAGCAGATTGGTGCTTACTCTGCTATGTGCCAAAGAGGTGAAATTACTGAAGAAAAACTTACTTATTATAAGCATAATGCTTGTCCAAGCTGCGGTGCCTGCTCGTTTATGGGAACAGCATCTACAATGCAGATTATGGCAGAGGCTTTAGGTCTTATGATTCCCGGAAGTGCATTAATGCCTGCTACCTGCGAGGATTTGAAGAAGATGGCTTATAAAGCCGGTGTTCAGGCAGCAAAGCTTGCAGCACAAGGCATTACGGCAAAAGACATTGTAACTATGGCATCATTTGAAAATGCAATTAAGGTTCATGCTGCTATATCCGGTTCTACTAATTCATTGCTTCATATTCCTGCTGTAGCTCATGAGTTCGGTTATCATATTGATGGGGATACATTTGACAGAATACACGCTGATGCCAACTATCTCTTAGATATCAGACCTGCCGGAAAGTGGCCTGCTGAATACTTTTACTATGCAGGCGGTGTGCCAAGAATTATGGAAGAAATCAAGGATTTACTTGCTCTTGATGTTATGACAGTAACAGGAAAGACTTTAGGTGAAAACCTTGAAGATTTAAAGAAAAATGGTTATTACGAAAGATGTGACGAACTTTTAGCAAAAACCGGATTAAAGAGAACAGATGTTATAAGAAGTATTGATACTCCAATAGGGAAAAACGGTACAATCGCAATATTAAAAGGTAATCTTGCACCTAATGGTTCTGTAGTAAAGCATAGTGCAGTACCAAAGGAAATGCACTATGCAATATTAAAGGCTAAGCCTTTTGATTGTGAAGAAGACGCTATTGCTGCAGTTATTCATAAGGAAATAAAGCCGGGAGATGCGGTTATAATCAGATATGAGGGCCCTAAAGGCAGTGGTATGCCTGAAATGTTCTACACAACAGAAGCAATTTCATCCGACGAAGAACTTGGAAAGAGCATTGCCCTTTTAACAGATGGCAGATTTTCAGGTGCATCAAAAGGTCCTGCAATAGGTCATATTTCACCTGAGGCAGCAGAGGGAGGACCTATTGCTTTAATTGAAGAGGATGACTTAATTGAAATTGACATTAAAAATAGAATTTTAAGGGTAATAGGTATTAAGGGAGAAAAGCTTCCTATTGATGAAGTTGACAAAATACTTGCAGAAAGAAAGAAGAACTGGACTCCAAAAGATCCTAAGTATAAATCAGGAATTTTAAAGATATTCTCTGAACATGCGGTATCTCCTATGAAAGGCGGATATATGGAATAAATGTTCTGAATATTCAGTCCCGCTAAGGCAGGCTTTGTCCATAGATATTGATTAATTTGCAAAGTCAGCCAAATTTTTTAAAGAGTGGTATATATAAATATTGAGTGTGTATATAGAATAATAGAGTTTGAAAGGTTGTATTTGATAAATAGGGTTTGAAAATATTACACATTAAATAAAAGGGAGGTCCTATTATGACAAATTTAACATTATTGGCAGCACAGCCAACAGCATCCACCGGTCAGCTGATTGCAGCAGCATTAATCGGTCTTGCCGTATTGCTAGTACTTATTATCGGAGTTAAACTCCACGCAATGTTATCAATACTTATTTCAGCCTGTATAATAGGTGTTATTGCAGGTATGGATGTTCAGACAATTATTGATTCCGTTGGTGAGGGTATAGGAAGTACACTAAAAAGTATTGCTCTTTTAGTAGGTCTTGGTTCAATGTTTGGTGCAATACTTGAAATATCAGGTGGTGCACAGCGAATTTCAACATCGCTTGTAAAGTGGTTTGGTGAAAAAAAAGCAGCTTGGGCTTTAGGTATTACAGGTATGATTATTGCAATGCCTGTATTCTTTGACGCAGGTCTTATTATACTTATTCCTCTTGCTCTTGCCCTTGCAAAGAGTACTAAGAAATCTACACTTTATTATGCAATTCCTCTTTTGGCAGGTCTTGCAGTAGGTCACGCATTTATTCCTCCAACACCGGGTCCTATTCTTGTAGCAAGCCTTTTAGGTGTTGATTTAAGTTATGTAATTATTGTAGGTATTATATGTGGTGCTGTTTCAATGATTTTAGCCGGTCCTGTATTCGGTTCATTTATCGGCAACAAAATTTATGTTCCTATTCCTTCAAATGTAGCTGAAATGCCTGAATATGAAGAATCAAAACTTCCAAGCTTTTGGACAGTAGTTGGAATAATATTTATTCCTCTTGTACTTATAATTGCAAAAACAGTTGTAAACGTAATTGCTCCTGAATCAGCAATTATGCCTGTGCTTACTTTCTTAGGCGAGCCTTTTGTTGCTCTTTCCATTGCAACAATAGTAGCTATGGTAGTACTTGGCATCAGACACGGCTATTCAAGAGAAGAATTGGAAAAGGTTATGTCAAAATCTCTTGAGCCAACAGGTATGATTTTACTTGTAACTGCCTGCGGCGGTGTATTAAAGTATATGCTTCAGTCATCAGGCCTTGGCGAGGTTATTGGCAATCTTGTATCAAGCGGCGGTTTGCCAATGGTAGTTGTAGCATTTATTATTGCAGTGCTTGTAAGAATTTCGGTGGGTTCTGCAACAGTAGCTATGACAATGGCAGCAGGTATTGTAGCGGCTATTCCTGGTGTAAGTGAATTATCACCATTATATCTTGCCTGCTGTACGGCAGCAGTAGCAGGTGGATCAACTGTATGTTCACACTTTAATGACTCAGGTTTCTGGCTCGTTAAGTCACTTTTACAGATTGATGAAAAAACAACACTCAAGTCATGGACAATTATGGAAACCATTGTTGGTGTATCAGGCTTTGTTGTTGCTCTTATAATATCATTTTTTGCATAAAATTTTTTAACAATTTAAGGGGCAGTTTTTCTGTCCCTTTTATGATTTTTTTATGTTTTAGGGTTGATTTTTAAGTTTTTAGGTCTTATAATCAACTTTATAAGTATTAGGAGAGTGAATTTATATGTTAAATATGGAAAGTAAACCTTTGCCTGAACAAACAGCAGATAAAATTATACAGTATATTATTGACAACAATTTGCAGGTAGACGATAAAATACCTAATGAGTTTGAACTTGGTGCTATACTTGGCGTAGGAAGAAGCACAATAAGAGAAGCTGTACGCATACTTGTAAGCAGAAATGTCCTTGTTATAAGACGTGGAGCAGGTACATATATTGCAAACAACACAGGTGTAAGTGATGATCCTTTGGGACTTGCTTTTACAAAGGATAAATATAAGCTTGCAAGAGATTTATTTCAGGTAAGAATTATACTGGAGCCTGAAATTGCAGCAATGGCAGCTAATATGGCTACAGAAAGAGATATAGATGTCCTTAAAAAACAATGTGATAAAGTAGAAAATATGATTAAAAAAGGTGAGGACCATATGATGGAGGATGTAAAATTCCATCAGGCTATTGCCAGATGTACGGGAAATGCTGTAATTGAAAAACTTATTCCCATTATAAATACTTCTGTTGCTGTTTTTGCAAATATTACAGCAAGACAGCTTAAAGAGGAAACAATTACCACACATAGAGCTATTGCCGATGCTATTGCTGAACATAATCCAACGGATGCAAAGCACGCTATGACTATGCATATGTTATATAATAAAAATAAGATTAACGAAATAATTGCCCAAAGAAAGGTTGATGAAAAAATTTAAGGCTGTGGATTTCTCCACAGCCGTTTTTATGTGTATATATTGAAATTCTTATTTAAGAATTTCATCAACAATAGCAAGAATACCGCTTTCAGCAGATTTAATTTTAGCCTCAACAGCCTCTGCACTCTTGTCGCTTGAACCAAAGTAAACCTTAATTTTAGGCTCTGTACCGCTAGGTCTTACACAGAACCAAGTGCCATCCTCAAGTACATAATAAAGAACATTACTTGCAGGCAGACCACTCTTAGTTTCCTCACCTGTTACATTATTTACAATCTTATCTACAGAGTAATCTCTTGACTCAACCACTCTAACTCCTGCAACATTCTTAGGAGATTCGGATCTTAATGTATCCATAACCTTCTTAATCTGAGCAGCACCGTCAATACCCTTTAATGTAATTGATGTAATTGTTTCCTTATAAACACCATACTTATCATAAAGAGCAAGAAGTCCGTCATAAAGGCTCATACCCTTTGACTTATAGTAAGCAGCAAGCTCACAAATAAGCATAGTAGCAAGACAGCCATCCTTATCCCTTGCGTAAGTACCTGCAAGACAGCCATAGCTTTCCTCAAAGCCAAACATATATTCATAGCTGCCGTCAGTTTCAAATTCCTTAATCTTTTCACCAATATACTTAAAACCTGTAAGCACATCAAAATACTTCATACCATATTCAGCACAAATAGCCTTAGTCATATCAGTAGAAACAATAGTGGAAACAACAGCACCGTTAGCAGGTAAAGTCCCCGCAGCCTTCTTCTGAGAAAGTATGTACTCACAAAGTAGAGCACCTGTCATATTGCCTGTAAGTACCATATAGTCTCCGTCAGTCTTTTTAACAACTGCACCAACTCTGTCTGCATCAGGATCAGTACCAACAATAATATCGGCGTCAACTTTCTTGGCAAGTTCCATAGCAAGGTCAAATACAGCCTTATTTTCAGGGTTAGGATAACCTACAGTAGTAAAGTTGCCGTCAGGCTTTTCTTGCTGAGGTACGATATAAACATTCTTAAATCCAACCTTTGCAAGGGCACGTCTTACGGGCTTATTGCCTGAACCATGAATAGGAGTATAAACAATCTTTAAATCAGTTTCATCAATAATCTTCTGATTAACAACCTGTGCAGTCATAGCCTCAAGGTAGTTAATATCAAGCTCAGGACCTACATACTGAATCATACCTGAATTAACAGCCTCAGTTAAGTCAGCCTTTTTAATCATTTCAAAGTTAGTAATAGCGTTTACTTCCTTAATAATTTCACCGTCTCTAGGGAACGGAACCTGTGCACCGTCCTCCCAATAAACCTTATAACCATTGTATTCAGGAGGGTTATGGCTTGCAGTAATAACTATGCCGCCTGTACAGCCTAAATTTCTGACAGCAAAACTAAGCATAGGAACAGGTCTTAATTCGTCTGATAAATAAGCCTTGATACCATTACCTGCAAGAACTCTTGCAGTGATTTCAGCAAATTCAGGAGAATAGTTTCTTGAATCATAAGCAATAACTACACCCTTTTTAACGGCCTCTTCGCCTTGACTTTTAATATAGTTTGCAAAGCCCTGAGTAGCCTTGCTTACAGTGTAAATATTCATTCTGTTAGTACCTGCACCTAAAATACCTCTTAAACCGCCTGTACCAAACTCAAGATTTTTATAAAATCTTTCCTCAATCTCTTTAGCGTCATCTTTAATAGCAAGTAATTCAGCCTTTGTAGCCTCATCAAAGTAGCTGTCCTCACACCAACGCTTGTATTCCTCCATATAGCCCATAAAAATTCTCCTTTCGTCTATAAATTTTCAGATATTTGTACAAAAAATATTTTTTCTTTAATATAATTATACACAAATTAGCCAAATATTACAAGAGGAAAAGTTCAATTAAAACGACAAAAATTATTTTTGAAATAAAGCATAGCAAAATTATATATTTGTAGATTTTCTAACTTACCTGTAACAATTATAATTTATAGGAATATCTTACAATATGAACATTTTCGGAGGGTAAATATGTACTATAATATAGAAAATTATACTATGGATATGGAAAAGTTGTTTGGTGATTACACAAGCTATAAACTTGGTCAGGGTTGGCCTGCATATAAAAATATGAGTGTGGAAAAAATGGCGGAAATTATTGATGACAGTACATTCGTGCCAAAATATGATACAAGAAACGGAAGCAGTAAGGTTGTTATACCGATTAATAAAACTGATATACCTAAGAGGGATATTGATATTATGAAAGCACTGTATAGTGATATTAACAAGCTGATTAGTAAGTATGTAGAGAAAATAATTGACAAATATGAGTATATGGATAGTCCGATTTATGATGAAAATGGTATTGACAGAGAAACTCTTGCCCAAATTGTGGACAGCGTTATAAGAGCTGCAGAAGAAGATATGGATGATGCACAGGAAATTTCTCTTGAGGTGCAGCAGGAAAATTTATGGAGCAGAAGAAATATGTTTAAAAACCTTATTGAGGCTATTGTACTGGCTGAAATTTTTGCGGTAAGACGTCCCAATTACAGAAGGGTAAGAAGAAATTACGTTTATAATAATGGTATGTATGATGGTGTAAGAGAAAGATAGCGTTTATGTTTATTGTGGAAATATAATTACATTAATTCATTAATAAAATTTTTTTAAATGTTCCCGGGAGTATTTCTCAGGAACATTTTATTTGTTGCAAATTTTTATAAAAACATTACTAATGTGGAAAAAAGGAGCATTTTTTTTGTTAATAATTAACATTGTCCTCAAAGTTTTCAGACTTATCCACAAAATTATAGGCAAAATTGATGTAATTGGCTGTATTACTTGTATTTTTATTGTGGATATCTATTACTTGTGATTTTATATATACTCAAGAATTTTATTACATATTACTGATATTTACTGGTATTTAATCATTATCATACATATTTTTATATTTATTGTATTGCATAGAAAGTTATCCACATATTTACACCGATTATATGCTTGAAGGTGTTTCTCAAAATTTTTTTATAATTTATATATAAAATTATGGTTATATAAATTAATTGATGTAATAAAATATAGAGTTGATATTAGGTAAATGGAGTAAAATACAAATTGTGATAATATATGTCATTTTTAAGAAATTTATTGTAGAAAATATAGTATTATGATATAATAAATTAAAGGAGGGATTCAATGAATATGACAGTAATGTGGCTTGGACTTGCACTGGTATTATTTATAATTGAGGCTGCAACTGTGGGAATGGTATGTATATGGTTTGGCATTGGAGCTATAATTTCAATGCTTTGCTCTTATTTTATAACAAATATATACATACAGTGGGCAGTGTTTAGTGTAGTTTCTGTTATTATGCTGGTTTTATTAAGACCGTTGGCAAAAAAAGCAATGTCTAATAATGCTGAGAGTACTAATGTTTCTGCTTTGATTGGTAAAACTGCTTTTTTAACAGACGATATCAATGAAGAAAGTTATGGAAGAGTGAAATTTGGCGATATTAGCTGGATAGCAGTTTCATCTGATGGGGAAACTATTAACAAAGGCGAAAAGGTAAAGGTTATTTTAGTTAAGGGCAATAAGCTCGTTGTCGAAAAAATTTAAGGAGGATTTATTTATGCCGTTTATTATTGTATTAATTATTATTATTATAGCTGTTGCAGGTTCAAGCATAAGAATTGTACCTCAGGCAAGAGCATATGTTGTTGAATTTTTGGGTGCTTACAAGGCAACATGGAACACAGGATTGTATTTTAAAATTCCTTTCTTTGAAAGAATTGCAAGAAATGTCAATTTAAAGGAACAGGTTATTGATTTTCCGCCACAGCCCGTTATTACAAAGGATAATGTAACTATGCAGATTGATACTGTAATTTTCTTTCAGATAACAGATCCTAAGCTTTACTGTTATGGTGTTGAAAATCCTATCAGTGCCATTGAAAATTTAACTTCAACTACTTTGAGAAATATTATTGGTGATATGGAGCTTGATGAAACTCTTACTTCAAGAGAGGTTATTAATGCTAAAATGGGTACATCTCTTGATGAGGCAACTGATCCATGGGGAATTAAAGTAAACAGAGTTGAGCTTAAAAATATTATGCCTCCGGCCGCAATTCAGGAATCAATGGAAAAGCAGATGAAGGCGGAGAGAGAAAGACGAGAGGCTATACTTATAGCAGAGGGTGAAAAGAAGTCAACTATCCTTGTTGCAGAGGGTAAAAAACAGTCAGCAATACTTGAGGCAGAGGCTGAAAAGCAGGCGGCTATTTTAAGAGCAGAGGCTGAAAAAGAGAGAAAAATTAGAGAGGCCGAAGGTCAGGCTGAAGCTATCAGAAAGGTACAGGATGCTAATGCTCAGGGCATTAAAATGCTTAAAGAGGCTGGGGCTGATGAAAGTGTGCTTACATTAAAGAGTCTTGAGGCACTTGGTAAAATGGCTGACGGTCAGGCTACAAAGATTGTTGTGCCTAGCGATATTCAGGGGATTGCCGGTCTTGCAACTACATTAAAGGAAGTTATAAATAATAAGTGATGTTAAATGGAGGTTTTTATGAGGTATAATATTGTTGGTACTACGGTGCCTGTAGTTGAGCTTGAGCTTACAAGGGGAGAAGAAGTATTTTCTCAAAGAGGTGGTCTTGCTTGGATGACAGAGGGTATGGATATGTCGACTAATGCAAAGGGTGGTTTATTAAAGGGCATTGGCAGAGTTTTTGCCGGTGAATCGCTTTTTATGGTTACATATAAGTGTCAGGTTGACAGTGCAAAAATTACGTTTGCATCAACGGTACCGGGCTCTATTATGCCTGTTGATGTTTCTTCAAGAGAATATATTATACAAAAAGGTGCTTTTCTTGCTGCAGAAACAAGTGTAGATTTAAAAACTGTTTTCACTAAAAAGCTTGGAGCAGGTTTATTTGGCGGAGAAGGTATTATTATGCAGTCTGTTAATGGAAACGGACATTGTTTTCTGGAGATTGATGGTGATGCTGTTGAAATGGAGCTTGCACCTGGTGAGGTGCTTAAAGTTGATACAGGCAATGTAGTTGCTTTTGAACATACTGTTAAATATGAGGTTGAAACTGTTAAGGGTTTAGGCAACATTTTCTTTGGAGGAGAGGGGCTTTTCCTAACAAGGCTTACGGGGCCGGGAAAGGTTATACTACAGACTCAGAACTTCTCTGATTTTGCAGGAAGAATTGCCGGATATATACCCAGAAGTTCGTCTTAATAAAACTGATGTTTAGCTGTTGCATTTGCAACAGCTTTTTTATTAACAAACATTCGTAAAAAAATACTTGACAATTTAATATTACAGGTGTAATATATACATGTACTACAAATGTAATATTAAATTTTAAAGGAGTGTTTTTATGAAAAAAATTTTTGCAATTATTATTTCGGGTATTATAGCTGCAGCAGCTTTTGGCTGCAGCAGTGTGGTCGATAATGAGCCTAAGCTAAATATTGTGGATTATAGTTCTTCTTTTAATGGAGTTAATGGTTGTGCCGTATTTTATAATTATAATGACAGTACATATGATTTTTATAATGAAGAAGAATGTAATATCAGATATTCACCTAACTCCACATTTAAAATTGTTGCAACTCTTGAAGGCCTTAAATATAGTGTGGTAGAGTCTGAAAGCTCAACAATGCATTATAATGGTCAAAAATATCCATTTGAAAGCTGGGAGAAAAATCTTAACCTAAAAGAAGCTTTTCAAAATTCCTGTGTATGGTATTACAGACAGCTGATTGATGGTGTAGGTCAGAAGAATATAGGGGCTGATTTAAAAAAAATAAATTATGGTAATTGTGATGTAAGTCAATGGCAAGGAAGCGGTGCAGGTCCCACTGAGGATACTAATGGATTTTGGCTGGGCTCCTCTCTTGAAATATCACCTGTGGAAATGGTTAATGTTATAGCTGATATTTTTGAGGGAAAAACAGAATATGATGCTAACCATATATCAATATTAAAAAATATTATGGAAAGTGAAGTTACCGGAATTTATGGAAAGACTGGTACGGGTAGAGATAATTCTGCGTGGTATACCGGATTTTATGAGAGTAATGGTGATAAAATTTATTTTGCTGTCCATCTTGATAATAAGGATGGCAAAGATATTGCCGGGGCTGATGCTAAGGCTATTGCTTGTGATATTATTGCACAATACTACAGATAAATTAATATATATTTTGCCTGAAGTGAAACGAATATTAACTTATAATATTGACAGTGTTAATCAAAAGTATTATAATTATATTACATATGTAATATAAGGGGTGATATTATGAAAAGCTTACCTCAAATCTCAGAGGCAGAATTTGAAATAATGAAGGTTATATGGGACAATAGTCCTATAAATACAAAAGAAATAGTTGATATAGTAACAAAATCAAGTAATTGGAGTATGCGTACAATACACACACTTATAGCAAGACTTGAAAAAAAAGGTGCTATAAAGCATAAAAAGGATGGGAGAATGTATATTTTTCTTCCTGTTGTAAAAAAGGAAGATTATATTAAATCTGAAAGCAAATCTTTTCTTGACAAGTTTTATAATGGTGCGGTAAACAAAATGGTTATGAACTTTATTGAAAATGATATGTTCTCTTTGGAAGATATACAAGAGTTAAAAAATATATTAAATGAGAAGGAATAAATATGTTTATATATCATTTTTTGATTTCAAATGTTTTGATATCTTTTACAATATTAATTATTTTCCTGATAAAGTCTCTTTTTGGAAAAAGGTTGTCGGCAAAATATAATTATCTGATGTGGTTTTTTGTTATATTATTAATGTTTGCGGCTTTTTTGCCCAATATGGGGATACCTGTCTTTACTGATAATAACATTAAAAATATAATATTCAACAATAATTCAGGTTCAAATTTAATCGTAAACAGTGAATTTAAAGACCTATATGTTTCAGTAAAGAGGTATAATATTTTATATTTTATATGGTTATCAGGTTTTATGATTAATTTACTGATACTTGTTTTGGGAAGAATTAAGCTTGAAAAAATAGTGAAAAATAAAGAAGAAAGTTTATTGTTTGAGAATTGTTGTAAAAGGATAGGCGTAAGGGCTGATTTATATATTAGTCCTTATGTAAATTCACCGTTGTCTTATGGAATAATAAAACCTGTTGTTGTAATGCCCGTAATTAAATTAAATGATAGTCAGATTGAGCATATTATTTTTCATGAGTTAATTCATCATAAGCATAAGGATACTTTTGTAGGTTATATTATATGTTTATTAGGGGCTTTGTATTGGTTTAATCCTTTGATGTATATTATGTTTAGAAGAATTAAACTGGATATGGAAATATATTGTGATTATTCGGTTATCGGTTATACGAGGGATAATATTGATTATGGCAATACAATTATAAGTATGGCAGAGGAAAAGGTCAGAATGAAAATGGCTAACTATTTCTCAGACAGTAAAGATAATCTGATAATACGAATTACAAGAATATCTGATTTTTACAAAAAAAGCTCTGTAATGACAGGAAGAGTGGTGTTTGCTCTCCTTGCTATTGTTACTTTGATGTTTTCTTTTGTGATAAACTCTTATGGCTATAGCGTTGGTGACAGCTCTTATGGTGTGGAGGCAGATTACATAAATCTTGATACATATTTTAATGACTATGAAGGCTGTTTTGTATTATATGATACATATAAGGAAAGGTATAAAATTTATAATATGGATATGGCGAGGAAAAGGGTATCGCCTAATTCCACATATAAAATAGCTTTGGCTCTTAACGGACTTGAGGAAGGTGTAATTACAGCCGAAAATAACGAAATAAAGTGGGATGGGACAGAAAATCCTTTCAAAGAATGGAATAAAAATCACAATCTTAATTCGGCTATGAAGTATAGTGTGAATTGGTATTTTCAAAATATTGACAGTAAGATTGGCAAGGGGAAAATATCTGATTATTTAAATAAAATATCTTATGGGAATATGCAAACAGGCTTTGACAGTAAAAATTATTGGCTTGAAAATTCGCTGAAGATTTCTCCTGTTGAGCAGGTTGAATTTTTGAGGAGGCTTTATAGCAATGAATTTGATTTTGATGCAGGGAATGTAAAGACTGTTTTAAATTCAATAAGAATTTCAGATAATTTTTATGGAAAAACCGGAACGGGAATGATTAATGGTAAAACTGTTAATGGCTGGTTTGTGGGAATTATTGACCAAGAGGATAATACATACATCTTTGCTGCAAGAATTTCAGCTAAGGATAATGCGACAGGTTTGGCTGCTGAAAAAATAACAGAGAATATACTTGAAGATATATTAATGATAAATTAAGTATTATTTTGTTGACATAGGAAAAAAGTGGGTTTAAAATCAGAATATAGAAGCCGAGCAGAAACGGGCTGCAAGGAGAAAACACAATTGGGAAGCCCGCTGACAGGCGGAGGGCTGCTTAAAACCCTCTTAGCTGTCATGAAGCGAATCCCCGCCAGTTAGTCAAGAGCGGTGTAGCCGTTCAGTTTACTCTTGACTGGCTGGTGAGGATTCGCTATTTCTTTTGAAAATGTATGGAAAGTAGGAGTGATTTTTGATAAAATGAGAGCTGTTAGAAATAGCAAAATCGAGAGTTGAGGAGGCAGACGACATGATATTAAAGCATAAGTATCCCATATGTGAATTTGATACTGGTAAAAATCCAATTATTCAAGCAGCAAATTTTTTGGTTAAAAGCCTTCCGGAAAAATGTGTTATTACCTTTTTCAGAAAGGAACTGGATCAATTTGTAGCGGAAAATAATCTTCCTATTATCAGTTATCTCAATTCAGAGGTGTTTGATATACCTGTTTATGAATATGTATATGGTTCAGATAAACTTTGTATTACAATGGCATTTTGTGGTGGACCCGGTGCAGCAGTAACCCTTGAAGAATTGCATGCTATGGGATGTGAAAAGTTTATAATTTGCGGGGGCGCAGGGGCATTAACAAAGGAGAGTAAAGTGGGAGAAATCATTATCCCAGTCTCTGCGGTTAGAGATGAGGGAACATCTTACCACTACTTAGAACCATCTCGTGAAATTGAATGCCATAAAGAGACAGTTGAGCTTGTTGTTTCTTGTTTGGAGCAAATGGGGATTCCATTCACAACGGGGAAAACATGGACAAATGACGCCATATACAGAGAAACTCCTGATATGATTGAGTTAAGACGAAACGAAGGGTGTTTAACTGTGGAGATGGAAGCAGCAGTTTTTTTTGCGGTGTCTCAATATTATAATATTCCTCTTGCTCAGTTATTATATGCTGGTGATGATGTAAGCGGTGAAGTATGGGATTCTCGAAATTGGAATATGCAAAAAAACATACGATATAATTTAATTTCTTCTGCTATTGAAATTTTAAAGAAGTTGTAATAAGCTATACGCCTATATGTTTAAAGTTGATAATGAAATCCCGGTTTATTAAGGTATTAGGTGTTACGCTTTAGGTACTCTGGAAGCCTTATATTTCAAGCAATTCCAGACGCAGTAGGAGCATAGGCAGTATTTTATGCCTATTGTCCCGAAAACGAGCTTCTATTGCGTAACATTTCAAAAATGTGTTGTCAATCTGCGAGGATTTGCTATAATAAAGGCGTGGCAACATTTTGGCAACAGAAAATCAGTAAGCCAGAATAAATGATGTAATTGAAGTAAAAGACGGCGTGTATTTGTATAAAACTTAAACAAATACAGTTAAGAATAACAAAGGACACGCCGTTAATATATTTTGAAAGGAGAAATAAAGATGATTGATAAAAAAGTCGCGGAGTTATTAAATGTTCAGATAAATAAAGAGTTATATTCAGCATATTTATACCTTGAATTCTCTAATTTTTATGTTGAGCAGGGGTTATCAGGCTTTGCTAACTGGTATAAAATTCAGGCTCAGGAGGAAAGAGATCATGCAATGTTATTTATGCAGTATATGCAGAATAATGATGTAAAGGTTACATTAGAGGTTATAGATAAACCTGACGCTGATTTAAAGGAAAACATAGATCCTCTTAAAGCAGGATATGAACACGAAATTTATGTAACAAGTCTTATTAACAATATTTATGATGCTGCTTACAGTGTTAAGGACTTTAGGACTATGCAGTTCCTTGACTGGTTTGTTAAGGAGCAGGGTGAGGAAGAAACAAATGCTTCTGATCTTATTAAAAAGATGGAACTCTATGGCTCAGATTCAAGAGGTCTTTATCTTTTAGACAGTGAATTGGGCGGCAGAGTATATTCTGCACCATCACTTGTGCTTTAATTAAAAATTATTATTTATGTATATTTAAAAGAAATCTCTGAATTGTTTAGGGATTTCTTTTTTAGTACCATAAAGGTGTAAGTGTAAAATATTTCATTAGTGTTTTATTGGTAATAATAAAATAAGAACAAATATTTCAAAAATATTAAGAATACTCTAAAACTTAAATTTACTATTGCATAATGTAGGGTAAATCTGTTATTATATAGAATAGTATAGTATTGAATAACCTAGAAGAATATGAGGTGTGAATAAATGGGTTTTTTAGAAAAAGTATTTGGCTCATACAGTGATAAGGAAATTAAAAAAATAATGCCTATCGTTGCAAAAATTAATTCTCTTGAGCCTGAAATGGAAGGTTTAAGTGATGATGAGCTGAGAGCTAAGACTGATGAATTTAAAGCCAGACTTGCAGATGGTGCAACTCTTGATGATATTTTACCTGAGGCATTTGCTGTTGTAAGGGAAACATCTAAGAGAGTACTTGGTTTGCGTCATTTTGATGTTCAGCTTATTGGTGGTATTGTTCTTCACCAGGGACGTATTGCTGAAATGAAAACAGGTGAAGGTAAAACCTTGGTTTCTACTTGTCCTGCCTATCTTAATGCTCTTGCGGGCAAGGGTGTGCATATTGTAACGGTTAATGAATATCTTGCAAAAAGAGATGCTGAGGAAATGGGACAAATTCACCGTTTCTTAGGTTTAAGTGTAGGTGTTATTTTTCATGATCTTGAAAAGAATGAAAGACAGGAAGCATATAACTGCGATATTACTTATGCCACTAACAATGAATTAGGCTTTGATTACCTTAGGGATAACATGGTAGTTTATGAAAAGGATCTTGTACAGAGAGGTTTGCCATTTACTATTATTGATGAGGTTGACTCAATACTTATTGATGAGGCGAGAACACCTCTTATTATTTCAGGTCAATCAGATAAGTCCACAAAGCTTTATGAGCTTGCTGATATGTTTGTAAAGACTCTTATTAAGGGTCAGATTTTAAATGAAGATGAGGCTATGAATCCCCTTATCAGAGAAGAATTGAAAGAAGAGGGCGATTTTGTAGTTGATGAAAAGGGAAAGACATCCACACTTACTCAGCAGGGTGTTGAAAAGGCTGAAAAGTTCTTTAATGTTGAAAATCTTTCTGATCCTGAAAATATGGCTTTACAGCATCATATTAATAATGCCCTAAAGGCAAACTACAATATGTTTAAGGATCAGGATTATGTAACTGAAAATGACAAGGGAGAGCCTGAAATCGTTATTGTTGATACATTTACAGGAAGAATGATGCCCGGTCGTAGATATTCAGATGGTTTACATCAGGCTATTGAGGCTAAGGAGCATTTGGAAGTTAAGAGAGAAAGTAAAACTCTTGCAACTATTACTTTCCAGAACTTCTTTAATAAATATGAAAAGAAGTCCGGTATGACCGGTACTGCTCAGACTGAGGAAGCTGAATTCAGAGCTATTTACGGTATGGACGTTGTATGTATTCCTACTAACAAGCCTGTTATCAGAAACGATTTAAATGATGTTGTATATCAGACGCAGGCTGCCAAGTACAGGGCTGTTATTAATGAAATTATTGAATCTCATAAAATTGGACAGCCTGTTCTTGTAGGTACTGTTAATATTGAAATTTCTGAACTTTTAGGCAATATGCTTAAAAGAGAGGGTGTTAAGTGTGAGGTGCTTAATGCCAAAAATCATAAACGTGAGGCTGAAATTGTAGCTAAGGCAGGCGAAAAGGGTGCAGTAACTATTGCAACCAATATGGCAGGTAGAGGTACTGATATCAAGCTTGGTGAAGGCGTTGTTGAGGTTGGAGGTCTTAAAATTATAGGTACTGAAAGACATGAGTCAAGACGTATTGATAACCAGTTGAGAGGTCGTTCAGGACGTCAGGGTGACCCGGGCGAATCTAAGTTCTATTTATCTCTCGAAGATGATTTATTAAGACTTTTTGGTTCTGAAAGAACTGCTGAAATGATTAAAAAGCTTGGTTTGCCGGAGGATGAGCCTATTGAAGCCAAGATGCTTACAAAGTCTATTGAAGGTGCTCAGAAGAAGGTTGAAGGCAACAACTTCTCAGCCAGAAAGAGATTGTTGGATTATGATAAAGTAAACAATGAGCAGAGAGAAATTATTTATGCTCAGAGAAAGGAAGTACTTTTAGGTGCTGATCTTAAGGATAAGATTTTAAATATGGTTAAGGCAGTTATTACAAGATGTACAGACGCTGTTTGTCCTAATGATGACGAGCCTTCAGAGTGGGATATGACTGAATTTAATGAGCTTGTAAGACCGTATTTTGGTTTTGAGGATATGTTTATTCTTACTGATGAGGATATGCAGACTATTACTAAGGAGAAGCTTATTGAAAAGGTTTATAATGATGCGGTTGTTAAGTATGATGCCAAGGAAGCTGAGTACGGCAGTGAAATGATGAGAGAGCTTGAAAGGGTTGTAACTCTTAAGGTTGTTGATACAAAGTGGATGGCACATATTGATGATATGGATCAGATGCGTCAGGGTATTATGTTAAGGGCATTAGCCCAGAGAGATCCCCTTATTGAATATCAGTTTGTAAGCTATGATATGTTCGAGGAGCTTTCTAACAATATTCAGAATGATATTGTAAAGACACTGTTCCATATTAGAATTGTTACTCCTGAACAGCAGCTTGAAAGAGAGCAGGTTGCTAAGCCGATATCAACTAATAAGGATGAGTCAGCAGGGGGAACTACAAGGGTAAGAAAAGAGCCTAAGGTTGGAAGAAATGATCCTTGCCCTTGCGGAAGCGGCAAGAAGTATAAGCAGTGCTGCGGCAAATTTGAGTAAAAAATGGTGTTTTTTAATAGGTGTGTCAGATGACACACCTATTCTTTAGTGTATAAGAAAGGTTGATTTTATGATATTTGAGTTAGATCAGATGGCAACAGAGCTTTCCTCTTATGAGGAAAGTCTTAAAGAGCTTAGAAATTCATTAAACATAGATGAAACAAAGGAAAAGGTTGATGAGCTTGAGGAAATTGCAGGGGACCCTGACTTTTGGAACGATATGGAAAATGCACAGAAAAATCTTCAGCACACAAAACAGCTTAAAAATAAAATTGATGGTTATGAAAAGCTTAAAACAGATTATGATGATTTAATGACATTAATTGAAATGGGCAATGAAATGGACGATGACTCTGTTGTTGATGAGGCAAAGGAAATGAGAGCTGCCTTTGAGGAGGAATTTGAACATCTTAGAATTTCTACTCTTCTCACAGGGCAGTATGACCATTGCAATGCAATTGTTACTCTTCATTCGGGTGCAGGAGGTACTGAGGCTTGTGACTGGGTTTCAATGCTTTACAGAATGTACAGCCGTTGGGTGGAAAAGCAGGGATTTAGCTTTGACCTTATGGACTATCAGGAGGGTGATGAGGCGGGTATAAAGTCTGTTACATTTATGGTAACAGGTGAAAATGCTTACGGTTATTTAAAGGGTGAAAAGGGTATTCACAGACTTGTAAGAATTTCGCCTTTTGATTCAAGCGGAAGACGTCATACCTCCTTTGCAAGCTGCGACGTTATGCCTGAAATAGATGAGGATATTGAGGTTGAAATAAATCCTGATGATTTGAGAATTGATACTTACAGGGCAAGCGGTGCAGGCGGTCAGCACGTTAATAAGACTTCATCAGCTATCAGAATTACTCATATTCCTACTAATACAGTTGTTCAGTGCCAAAATGAAAGAAGCCAGTTTCAGAATAAGGATATGGCAATGAAAATGTTAAAGGCTAAGCTTTATGAAATGAAGCTTAAAGAGCAGGGTGAAATGCTTGAGGGTATCAGAGGTGAAGTTAAGGATATTGCTTGGGGCAGTCAGATTAGGAGCTATGTTTTCCACCCTTACAATATGATTAAGGACCATAGAACAGGAGCTGAAACAGGTAATGTTCAGCCTGTTATGGACGGTAATTTGGATTTGTATATTAATGCGTATTTGAAGTGGATTAATGAGTAAGAAATAGGAGCAATAATTTAAGATAATAAAAAGGTAATAAAACAGAGGTGGTTTAGGTGAAACTTTGTATTGTATTATCCGGGATAGTTAAATAGACATTATTCAAATTTATAGGAGGATTTCAAATGACTATTCCGGTAAAACAGATTTATCCTCGCAGAGGGGATAAAGAAACAATTTATTTAAAAAATGTAATAAAGAATTCTAATATACAGGTTGGGGATTATACGATATATAATGATTTTGAAGATGACCCGATATTGTTTGAGAAAAATAACGTATTATATCACTACCCTATAAATAATGACAAATTGCGGATTGGCAGGTTTTGTTCCATTGCCTGTGGTGCAAAATTTCTTTTTAACAGTGCTAATCATACTTTATCGTCATTATCTACCTATCCTTTTCCATTATTTTTTGAGGAATGGGGTCTGGAAAAGAAAGACGTAATGAGAGCATGGGATAACAAGGGTGATATAGTTATAGGTAATGATGTTTGGATTGGCTATAAAGCAGTTATTTTAGCGGGTGTAACCATAGGAGATGGGGCAATTATCGGAGCACATACTGTTGTGACGAAGAATGTTCCCTCTTATACAATTGTGGGGGGAGTCCCTGCAAGAGTAATAAGAAAAAGGTTTTCTGATGATATAATTTCTGACTTGCTTGAAATTCAGTGGTGGAACTGGAGCAAAGAAAAAATTGCTGCCAATATACCGGCAATACAAACGGGAAATATAAAATTGCTGAGAGAGGCGGCAGGAAGATGAAAACAGAGAAAATATATATTGACGGAATACCTGCTTTAATATGGGGTGAAAATTCGGATAAAGTGTATATTTATGTTCATGGTAAAATGCAGTGTAAGGAAGATGCAGGAGATTTTGCTGAAATAGCTGAAGGTAAAGGATTTCAAACTATAAGTTTTGATTTGCCAAAACATGGTGAGAGAGAAAAAGAAAATTATCCATGTGATATATGGAATGGTATCTGTGATCTTAATAAAATAGGCAACTATGTTTTTAATACTTGGAATGATGTTTCTTTATATGGATGCAGTTTAGGGGCATATTTCAGCTTGAATGCTTATAAAGAAAGAAACTTTGATAAATGTCTTTTTCTATCTCCTATAGTGGATATGGAATTTCTTATCAAAAGAATGTTTTCTTGGTTTAATATTACAGAGGACAGACTGTATAAGGAGAAGGAGATTTCGACAGCTATTGATATATTGTCATGGGATTATTATCAATATGTAAAGGAGAATCCTATACTGAAATGGAAAAGTCCTACACATATACTTTATGGTGGAAAAGATGTTATGCAGGATTGTTTTATTTTGAAAAAGTTTGCAGAAAGTAATTTTTGTGAGTTTACCTTGTCAGAAAATAGTGAACATTCATTTATGGGGAAGATGGATAAGGAAATTTTTATAAGGTGGTTGAGAGAGCACCTATAATGTGTTTATTAAACTATATAGAAAAGTAAATGTATTAAAGGAGCATTAAATGATGATTAAAATAATGTTTGTTTGCCACGGTAATATATGCCGTTCACCAATGGCTGAGTATATATTCAAATATATGGTTAAGGAAAAGGGCATTGAAGGGAATTTTATAATCAGCTCTTCTGCAACAAGCTGTGAGGAGCTTGGCAATCCCGTACACAGGGGCACAAAAAACAAGCTTTATGAAATGGGTATACCCTGTGGTAGCCACAGGGCAGTAAGGCTTACTAAGTCCGACTACGATGCCTATAATTACATCATTGCTATGGATAGCAAAAATATGAAAAATATTGAAAGAATAACAGGCAGTGACACTGAAAACAAGGTTCATCTTCTCTTGGATTTTACGGACAGAAAGGGTCAAAGTATTGCTGATCCATGGTACACCGGTAATTTTGATGATACATATAATGATATTTATGAGGGATGTAAAGGATTATTAAATAAAATTTGTAAATCGAAATAAAAAAGCAGACAGAAAGGTTAGTTTTAATTCTGTTTTGAATATTGACAATGTTCTTTAATAGGTTTAAAATAGGTTTAATGTAACGTATCTGAAGAAACAAATGGAGCCTGCTCCGATTTATTGAGGATAAGATATACGAAACAGCAATCCATAATATTAATCAATGTAAATTCTGACGGGAGGATTTAATATGAAAAGTGATATACAAATTGCTCAGGAATGTGTAATGGAGCCTATTGTTAAGGTTGCGGAAAATTTTGGAATTAATTCGGATAATCTTGAATTATATGGCAAGTACAAGGCAAAGCTTTCTGATGATATTTTAAAGAAAAATACAGACAACAAAAAAGGTAAGCTTGTTCTTGTAACTGCTATTAATCCTACACCTGCAGGTGAAGGAAAGACTACTGTAACTATCGGTATTTCACAGGCATTAAATAAGCTAGGAAGAAAATCTATTGTTGCTTTAAGAGAGCCTTCTTTAGGACCTTGTATGGGTATTAAGGGAGGTGCAGCAGGCGGCGGTTATTCACAGGTTGTACCTATGGAGGATATTAACCTTCACTTTACAGGTGATATTCATGCTATGACTACTGCAAATAATCTTTTATCATCTATGCTTGATAACCATATCCATCAGGGCAACACTTTGGGTATTGACCCTAACAGTATTACATGGAAAAGAGTTGTTGACTTAAATGACAGAGTTTTAAGACAGGTTATTGTTGGTGTAGGCGGAAAGCTTAACGGTGTTACAAGAGAAGATGGCTTTACTATTACTGTTGCTTCTGAAATTATGGCTATTGTATGTCTTGCAGAAGATATTGAGGACTTAAAGGATAAGCTTTCAAAGATAGTTGTGGCTTATACTTATGACGGCAAGCCTGTTACTCCAAAGGACTTAAATGCTGTAGGTGCTATGACCGTTCTTTTGAAGGATGCTATTAAGCCTAATCTTGTTCAGACTCTTGAGCATACACCTGCTATTATTCATGGTGGTCCTTTTGCTAATATTGCCCATGGCTGCAATTCAGTTAAGGCAACTAAAATGGCTCTTGAGATTAGTGATTTTACAATTACGGAGGCCGGTTTCGGTTCTGATTTAGGGGCTGAAAAGTTCTTTGATATTAAGTGTAGAAAGGCCGGTTTAAAGCCTGATTGTGTTGTTCTTGTGGCGACAGTAAGAGCCTTGAAGTATAACGGAGGTGTTCCAAAGACTGACCTTAACACACCAAATACAGAGGCAGTTAAAAAGGGCTTCTGCAATTTGCAAAAGCATATTGAAAATTTACATAAGTTTGGTGTGCCTATTGTAGTTACTTTAAATAATTTTGTATCAGATACTGAAGAAGAGGTAAACTATATTAAGACACAGTGTGAGGCTATGGGTGCTGACTTTGCTATTGCCAAGGTATGGGAAAAAGGCGGAGAAGGCGGTATTGACCTTGCAAATAAAGTTATTGAAGTTCTTGAAACAAAGGAAAGCAATTTCCATGTTTTATATGACGAAAATGATACAATAGAAAATAAGATTAACATTATTGCCAAGGAAATTTACGGTGCTGACGGTGTTGTAATTGACCCTAAGGCTAAGAAAGAAATTGCAAGACTTGAGGACTTAGGCTATGATAAGCTTCCGGTATGTATTGCAAAGACTCAGTATTCATTAAGTGATAATCCTGCTCTTCTCGGCAGACCTGAAGGTTTTAAGATTAGTGTTAAGGAAGTAAGAGTAAGTGCAGGTGCAGGCTTTATTGTAGTATTGACAGGCAATGTTATGGTTATGCCGGGACTTCCAAAGGTACCTGCTGCTGAAAATATAGATGTTGACAGTGAAGGTCATATCACAGGCTTATTTTAAAAATTTTATTAAAAGGGGTAAACTAATGAAATTAAAAAAACTAATTGTAATTGCTGTTTTGGGTTTAATAACTCTTTCAGGCTGTGGAAATAAGGGGGAAATATTACCTGAAAATATGGGTAATACTGACGGTAACATTACTAATATAGGCAGTGTTTGTCAAAGAGGTGACACTATATATTATCAGAATGATGAGGATAATTTCTCAATTTACAAGTCTGTTAAGGGTAAAGAGGGCATTAAGCTTAATGATGGCACAAGCTATTTTATAAACGTAGTTGGTGATTATGTATATTATGTTTATGAGAACAGTGATTTTCATATATACAGAATGAAAACCGACGGCAGTGAAAATACTGAAATAATTAAGCAGAAGGCTTATTATATGACGGTTTATGATAACAGTATTTATTATGTTGATTATGATGACAATCAGGCTATATACAGAGCTAATACTGATGGCAGCAGTGCTGAAAAAATTGTAGATGCCCAGTGTTATTATCCTATTATTGCTGAAGATACTCTTTTTTATGTAGACTATAGTAATGGCGGTAAGGTGACTAAAGCAAACCTTGACGGAACATCACAGGAGGTTCTTGATAAGGTTAATAATATTACGGCGGCTTATCTTAATTATTATGAAGGCAAGCTTTATTATGCAAATGCTGTAACTTCATCAAATTCAAATAAAGTCGGAAAGGGCTATGAGAATTATATTATGTGTTTTGACCTTGCAAGCGGTACAACAAGTACGGTTGTAGAGGCTCCTTGCGCTGATGTAAATGTTTATGACGGAAAAGTTTATTATTCAAGTTTAAGAGATAATAAGGTATACAGCTGTAATCTTGATGGTAAGGATACAAAGCTTGTATATGACAATAATGGTATTTTCTTAAATGTTACTAAGGATGATTTGTATTGTTATGTGAAGCTTGAAAATCAGGAGCCATTTATAGAAAAGGTATCCAGATAGTTATGTTTAAAGAGAGACAGAATATTCTCTGTCTCTTTGTTTTTATATTTGAAAGGAGATTTTTAAAATGGCAAATATTATTGATGGTAAGGCAATATCATTACAGATTAAGGATGAGGTTAAGGAGAAGGCAACAGCTCTTACCAATCAGGGTATTGAGCCTTGCTTAGCTGTTATTTTAGTTGGTGAAAATCCTGCAAGTCAGGTTTATGTAAGAAATAAGAAAAAGGCTTGTGAATACTGCGGTATAAAGTCATTAAGCTATGAATTAAATGATGAGACTACAGAAGAGGAGCTTTTAAGCCTTATTGATGAGTTAAATGCAAATAAGGAGTGCAACGGTATTTTAGTTCAGCTTCCTCTTCCGAAGCATATTGACGAAAATAAGGTGCTTTTAAGAATACTGCCTGAAAAGGATGTTGACGGCTTTCACCCTTATAATGTAGGTCTTTTAAGTATTGGCAAGGCTGATTTAAAGGCGTGCACACCTGCAGGCTGCATTGAGCTTATTAAGAGAAGCGGTGTTGATATTACAGGCAAGAATTGTGTTGTGGTAGGTAGAAGTAATATTGTAGGCAAACCTGTTAGTATGCTTTTGTTAAGTGAAAACGGTACTGTTACTACCTGTCATTCAAAGACTAAGGATATTAAGGCAGTTTGTAAGGAGGCAGATATTATTGTTGCCGCTGTTGGTATTCCTAAGTTTGTTAAAGGTGATATGGTTAAAGAGGGTGCCTGTGTCATAGATGTAGGTATTAACAGAATGGATAACGGTAAGCTCTGCGGTGATGTGGACTTTGATGAAGTTGAAAAGAAGGCAAGCTACATAACTCCAGTTCCCGGTGGTGTTGGTCCCATGACTATTGCTATGCTTATGAATAACTGTATTGTGGCTTGTAAAAAGCAGAATAATTTGTAATTTGTTACATTGTAAAAGACTGCTCATACAGATTTCAATCCTTAACAGCTGCCTAATAATATTTTTGTCTAACTTTTGGGGGCAGGAGATACAGTAATGAACGTACAGAAGTCAGGGGAGCATGAAGCAGAGATTGAGAAAATCAAGAATGTGTTCATGTCTATTTTGAGGGATATAAAGGCGATATAGACAAGTAGGAAGCTGTCGAAGGAATCAGTTACCGCCGCCATCTTCTGAAACATACAGAACGCCACTATAGAGCAAAAGCAGTAACTTTATACAATGGACAATGTGACAGCGTTAGTTTACCGAACAGATTGGAAGGGTCATATCGCTGGACGAGGAAACAAGCAAACAATTCCAGCAGTTGATGAAGAAGATGATTGAACAGACGGGAAAGTAGAAATACTTGCAGGAGGAACTGAAATGGAGTTTAAAAATCCTATGTTAATTGTAACAGATATTGATAAAACTGTTGAATTTTATAAAAGAGTTTTAGGGCTTCAGATAGTTACAGACTTTGGCGCAAATAAAACCTTAACAGGCGGTTTAGCTTTACAGACGCTGGAAACATACAAGGATTTTATTGGTACAGGCGATATTTCTTTTGGCGGCAATAATTTTGAAATCTATTTTGAAGAAGATGATTTTGATAAATTTGCAGATAACCTCAGAAAGTGCGATGTTCAATATGTTCACCCGGTCAAGGAACATTCGTGGGGACAGCGAGTTGTTCGTTTCTATGACCCGGACCGATATATTATCGAAGTGGGTGAAAATATGAAAGTGGTTTGCAAAAGATTTATAGATAGTGGAATGACACCGGAACAGGTAGCAGAGCGTATGGATGTACCCTTGGAATACATAAATGAGTGTATGCAGTAGAGGATAAAACCATGAAAGTTATGGAGGTGTCAGCGGATATGAAAAGATATATTGCCTTTTTGCGTGGTGTCAATATAAGCGGCAAAAACAAGGTTCCAATGGCTGAACTGAAAAAAATGTTTGAAAGATTGGGGCATAAAGAAGTTAAGACATATCTGAACAGTGGCAATGTGATTTTTTCAAGTGATGAAAATGATATAGAGAGTGTCACAAAACAGGTTGCAATGACGATAAAAAGTCAGTTTGATTTAGATATTCCTGTTTTTGTTATTGCGAAAGAAGAACTTGAGGACATTTTACGCAATGCTCCTGATTGGTGGGACAATGAAAATAAGGAAATTTATGACAATTTAATTTTTATCATTCCGCCAGCTACATTTGTTGACGTGTTCAATGAAATCGGAGAACCGAAAGAAGAATTAGAGAAGATACAAGACTACAAAGAAGCGATATTTTGGTCATTCAGCCGAAGAAATTATCAAAAGACAAACTGGTGGTCAAAAACAGCGAGTGCAAGTATCAGCAACAAATTAACAATAAGGGCGGCAAGTACTATCAGGAAAGTAGTTGGAATGTAGGCACTCTCTAACTTCCGAATTGACGGAAGTTGGGCGGAGAGAAAACTCTGAATTTGCGAAGGAGGATATTTTGTCACTTAATGTAGCAGAAACATTTGAATTATTGTTCGATAAAAATAATAATATTGCATACAAAGCATTACAGGAATTGCAAAAAGAAAGTGTAGAAACGGATTGTGTTTATACTTATATGGATAGATTAAGCGATATGCTTGACAGTGATAATTCGTATATTCGCACAAGAGGGCTTACACTACTTGCCTATAATGCAAAATGGGATAAAGATTACAAAATTGATGAAATCATTGATAAATATTTAAAACATATAACAGATGTTAAGACCATTACAGCAAGACAATGTATCAAGTTGCTGCCGATTGTTGCAAAGTATAAGCCAGAATTGAAGAATGATATTCTTTCCGCACTGCATAAGGCAAATATATCTGTTTATGACGATAGTATGCAGCCATTAGTTTATAAGGATATTCAAAAAGCATTGAAAGAAATACAAAAATTATAAAAACACAAATCGTAATTTATATAGGAGGTTATCATGCCTGATATAATACCTAGTGCAGAAGAGATGACAATTTTAGTCGGAGAATCACTATACGATATTTGGAAAAAACTAGATGCTTTAATCGAGGAAAAATATGACATGGACTGTTCATGGAATAAAGGCGGTAAGGCATGGAAATACGAATATAAATATCGTCGGGGTGGCAAAACGTTATGTGCATTATATGCAAGAGAAAACTGTGTGGGATTTATGATTATCTTAGGGAAAGACGAAAGGTTAAAATTTGAAACAGATAGAGATAATTATTCAAAAGAAGTTCAAAGGATTTATGATGAAACTCAAACTTATCATGATGGGAAATGGCTAATGTTTGAGCCAATGGATACTACTTTGTTTGATGATTTTATTAGACTGTTGAAAATCAAAAGAAAGCCAAATAGAAAGTAGTTCATTACTACACTATTAGCAAATGGGATAGCTTCTTTAATAGAAAAGTAATTATCAAATTCCAATTTATCGAGGAGATAGCAAAGCCAGTCGAGCCAGTCAACTGCAAGATGAACGGTGCATTTCATGCGCCGCCGTTGACAGTTCCGCCCGCCTTTGCTGTGATAGGCAATCAAGGCGGGAAAGCCCTAAAATGGCTTCCCGCCCATTTCAATTTTGAAAGAAAAATCCGTCTGTCTTTTCCGAGGGGTGTGGCCACAAGTTCGAGACATTTTGTTCCGAAGTCCGATATGGGGCGAGGGACAGGGCTTTTATATACCCCTCTTTGCAACGCCGACAGAGCGTATAACAACTACACTTTGCTTTGTAAGGTTGTGTGCTAATGGGTTGCTGCCCACTTTGGATACCCATACAACAACCAGTTTTACTGTCTGCGTGTAGTTCATTGTAAACTGACCTAAGCCAATAGTAATATAAACATTAATTTATATTACCTTGCCGTAAAAAAATCTTAGTTGGTCCGTCACTTCCGCTTATTATCTCCATATTCATTCATAGCTTAAAGTCAAGGGTAAATATTAGAGCATAGATAACAACAGTTATTAAAATTAAAACAATCTTTTTCACAACATTACACTGCTAGTTATTTTCCGCAAAATCAGCAAATTCCTTTAGTTTTGCACAAAGGCTTGTATATCTGCTGACCTCTCTGTTATTATCAACCATTCTGTAAACTGTATTTTCTGAACCTGCTATTACGGCAAGCTCCTTTGCTCTTGTAAGTCCTGTGTAAAGGAGATTTCTTGACATAAGCATATCAGGTCCGCTTAAAAGGGGGATAACAACTGCTTTATATTCACTTCCCTGGCTTTTGTGTATAGTTACGGCATAGCTTAAATCCACCTCATCCATTTGTGTAAAATCATAGTGTACTACTTTGTTATCATCAAAGAGGATTTCAACATATTCTCCTATAGAGTCAATGTATGTTATTATTCCTTCATCACCATTATATACACCTACGCCATCTTCGGTGATTTTACCTTTTTCAACTATTTTCCATTCCACATTGTAGTTATTTTTTATCTGCATTACTTTATCGCCCTCGCGGAATTTAATTCCTCTAAATTCTTTTTCTCTTTTATTTGGTGACGGTGGATTAAGTGCCTCCTGCAAAAGAGCATTTAATGCAGTTACCCCTAAAGGGGATTTACGCATAGGTGTAAGCACCTGAATATCTCTTATTGGGTCACAATTAAGATATTTGGGCAGCCGCACTGAAACAAGGCTTACAATAAGAGAGCTTAATTCCTGAACACCGTTTCTTCTCATAAAGAAAAAGTCTTTATCTTTTTCTTTAAGGTTAGGATATTCTCCTTTATTTATTTTATGGGCATTTGTAATGATAGCACTTTCTTGTGCCTGTCTGAATATTTCTGTAAGACGGCAAACCTTTATTACTTCTGAGTTTATAATATCCCTCAATACATTACCGGGACCTACTGATGGAAGCTGGTTGCTGTCACCTACTATGATGAGTCTTGTGCCTTGAGGAATTGCCTTTAAAAGTGAATGCATTAGCAATACATCTATCATTGAGCTTTCATCAATAATTACTATATCTGCTTCAATAGGGTTATCTTCATCTTTTTCAAAGGACTGTGTTCTGGAGTTTTCGTTTACAAAGCTTATACCTAAAAGTCTGTGTATAGTCTGTGCCTTGTGTCCTGTTGCTTCCTCCATTCTTTTGGCAGCTCTGCCTGTGGGTGCCGCAAGTTCTATTTCAAGTCCTTCTGCTTCGCAAAGTTTTATTATTGCATTGATAATAGTAGTCTTGCCTGTGCCGGGCCCACCTGTTATAACAAGTACGCCGTTTTCCATTGCAGACTTAATAGCTTCTCTCTGCTGAGGAGCAAAGCGTATTTTTTCTATGTTTTCAAGAGCGTCAATTTCATTTTCATAGTCATATGTGCTATTTAGATTTAAATCGTTTAGTTCATAAAGCTTTCTTGATACATATCCTTCTGCATAGTAAAAGAAATTAAGATATACTCTTGTGGTATCTTCTTTTCTTTCTATCCATATCTGATTTTCAATGTGCATACTTGTAAGCTCATTTGATATAATTTCATTTGAAATTTGTAAAAGTTCACTTGTTCGGTTTATAACATTTTCCACCGGAATATAAACATGGCCGTTGTTGGCACCTGAATTTAATATATATTTGACGCCAGCCCTTATTCTGAAAGGACTGTCTTTAGCTATGCCTACATTTTCAGCTATTTTATCAGCTATTTTAAAGCCAATGCCAAATATATCTTCTGCAAGGGCATAGGGGTTCTTTTTTACTATGTCAATTGTTTTATCTTTATATCGTTTGTAAATTCTTATAGAATAGGAGGGAGTAATGCCGTATTCTCCTAAAAAGAGAAGTGCGTGTCTTTCTTCTGTTTTTTCTCTGTACATTTCTCCTATGGTCATTGCTTTTTCATTGCTTATTCCTCTTATTTCAGAAAGACGTTCAGGTTCATTATCCATTATATATAGTGTATCCCTGCCGAATTTATCTACAATTTTTTTTGCAATTTTGGGACCGATACCTTTAATAACACCGCTGGACAAGTAGAGCTCAATTGCTCTTTCAGATCTTGGTTCTGTTTTTTCGCACATTTCTATATTAATTTGTTCGCCGTAAAAATGATGAGTTACTATTGTCCCCGTAACTTTTACACTTTCCCCCTGACTTATTGAAGGTGCATAGCCTACACAAGTGATTTCATCATTATCACTGTCTTTAATTTCTGTTACCGTAAATACGGCATATCCGTTTTCTGCATTGTAAAATGTGACCTTTTCCACAATACCTTCTATAGTTAATGTGCTCATAATATCGTTCCTTTGTGTTTTTATAGCATTAGTATTATTTTATACTTTATTTTGATATATTGCAAGTTAAAATAAAAAGGAATTTGCTAAATCAAAATAAATATAAAATTCGATTGATTATTACATTAAAATCTGTTATTATATAAATATAATTGCTTTACTGTGCTTATTGGTATTGGTAAGGTGTGTAATATGTTGTTTAAATTAACTTATTAAGTGAGGTAATTAGAAATGGAAAAGCTTGATTTACTTTATGTAGGTAAGGCAAAGAAGGTGTTTGCAACTGATGACCCTGCATTATGTATTTTTGAATACAAGGACGATGCGACTGCTTTTAATGGTCTTAAAAAGGGCTCATTTGAGGGTAAGGGTATTATTAACAATCAGATGGCTAACTTTATTTTCAAACTTCTTGAAAAGGAAGGCATTAAAACTCATCTGGTAGAGGAGCTTTCTCAGAGGGAAACTCTTGTTAAAAAGGTTGATATTATTCCTCTTGAGGTTATTGTAAGAAACATTGCGGCAGGTTCTTTTTCAAAAAGGTATGGTGTAGAGGAGGGTACTCCTTTTATGGCCCCTACTCTTGAATTCAGCTACAAAAATGATGATCTTGGAGATCCTCTTATTAATGATTATCAGGCAATTGCTTTAGGTATTGTCACAAGAGAGGAAATAGAGGTTATTTCTGATATGGCATTTAAAGTAAATGAATGTCTTAAAAAGATTTTCTTAAATATTGGAATCAAGCTTGTTGATTTTAAAATCGAACTTGGCAAGACCGTAGACGGTGAAATTGTTCTTGCTGATGAAATTAGTCCTGATACTTGCAGACTTTGGGATGCTGAAACCAATAAAAAGCTTGATAAGGATAGATTCAGACAGGATCTTGGTGAATTTGGCGAGGTTTATCACGAGGTTTGGAGAAGACTTACTGAATTTTATAAATAAAACTGTTAAATTTTTTGGAGGAAGAACAAATGGCTAAACTTCATGAAGAATGTGGTGTCTTTGGTATATATGATCCGGAGGGCAATCCTGCTGCTACTACCTATTATGGCTTAGTTGCTTTACAGCACAGAGGGCAGGAAGGCTGTGGTATAGCTGTTAACAGGGACAGGAATATTTTTCATTACAAGGATGTGGGACTTGTTAATGAAGTATTTAATGAAGAAATTTTAGGCAAGCTAAAAGGAAGAATGGCTATTGGTCATGTAAGATATTCTACAGCGGGAGGCTCTGCAAGAGAAAATGTACAGCCTTTGGTTTTAAGATATATTAAGGGACAGCTTGCTATCAGTCACAACGGCAATGTTACCAATACTGCTGAAATTCGTAAGGAGCTTGAGCATAATGGTGCTATTTTCCAGACAACTGCCGATACTGAAATTATTGCTTATTTGATTGCAAGAGAGAGAATTACGTCAGGCTCCATTGAAAAGGCTGTTAAAAATGCTATGATGAGATTAAAGGGTGCTTTTTCTCTCCTTGTTATGAGTCCTAATAAGATGATTGCGGCAAGAGACCCTTGGGGGTTCAGACCTCTTTCTATTGGCAAGAGAGACAAGGCTATTCTTTTCTCTAGTGAAACCTGTGCCTTTGATGCTATTGATGCGGAATTTGTAAGAGATGTAGAGCCGGGTGAAATCATTACTATTGAAAATGGTGAAATGAGAAGCGATACTGAGCTTTGTAATACGCAAAAGTCAAATTTATGTATATTTGAGCATATATATTTTGCAAGACCTGACAGTACTATTGCTAATGAGGTAGTACATGAATGCAGAAAGAGAGCAGGCGCTTTCCTTGCCATGCAGTCACCTGTTGATGCTGATATAGTGATCGGTGTACCTGATTCAGGCCTATCTGCTGCTCAGGGTTATTCTGAATATAGTGGTATTCCTATTGATACAGGCTTTATTAAGAACAAGTATATTGCAAGAACGTTTATTAAGCCTACACAGGCTGACAGAGAAATTGCCGTTAAGCTTAAACTTAATGTTTTAAAGAGTGCCGTAGAAGGCAAAAGAGTTATTATGGTTGATGACAGTATTGTAAGAGGTACTACAAGCGGAAGAATTGTTAAGCTCTTGAGAGATGCAGGAGCCAAAGAGGTTCATGTAAGAATTTCTGCTCCGCCTTTTACATGGCCTTGTTTCTTTGGTACTGATATTCCTGACAGGGATCAGCTTATTGCGAATAAACACACTATTGAGGAAACTGCAAAAATTATTGATGCAGACAGTCTTGATTATTTAAGCATTGAAAATTTGCATAAAATTGCTCCTAACAGCAGCTGCGGTTTTTGTGATGCTTGTTTTACGGGAAAATATGCCGTTGATGTTAAACATCTTTTAGATTAATATTGGAGGAAGGAAAATGAAAAACGAATATGAAAGTCCTCTTAATTCCAGATATGCAAGTAAGGAAATGAAGGAAATATTTTCTCCTGATATGAAGTTTAAAACATGGAGAAAGCTCTGGATTGCTCTTGCTGAAACTGAGAAAGAGCTTGGACTTGACATTACACAGGAACAGATTGATGAGTTAAAGGCTCACAAGGATGAAATAAATTACGATGTTGCAAGAGAAAGAGAAAAGCTTGTGCGTCATGATGTTATGGCTCATGTTTATGCCTATGGCACACAGTGTCCTAAGGCAAAGGGTATTATTCACTTAGGTGCCACAAGCTGTTTTGTAGGGGATAACACTGACGTTATACTTATGGTTGAGGCTATGAAGATTATAAGAAAGAAGGTTCTTTCTGTAATTAACAAGCTTTCTAAGTTTGCTATGGAATATAAGGATATGCCTACTCTTGGCTTTACTCATTTTCAGGCAGCTCAGACTACTACTGTAGGTAAGAGGGCTACACTTTGGATTCAGGATTTAATGATGGATTTGGAACAGATTGATTTTGTTCTTGCCAATGCAAAGCTTTTAGGTTCAAAGGGTACTACAGGTACTCAGGCTTCATTTATGGAGCTTTTTGAGGGTGATACGGAAAAGGTTAAGAAGCTTGATAATATGATAGCTGAAAAGCTTGGCTACAGTGGTGTATTTGCTGTAAGCGGTCAGACTTATACAAGAAAGCTTGATTCTATATTTGTAAATGTTTTAAGTGGTATTGCACAGAGCTGTACTAAGTTCTCTAATGATATGAGATTATTGCAGCACTTAAAGGAAATGGAGGAGCCTTTTGAAAAAAATCAGATAGGTTCTTCTGCTATGGCATATAAGAGAAATCCTATGAGAAGTGAAAGAATGGCATCTCTTGCAAGATATATTATGGTAGACGCTTTAAATCCTGCAATTACCGCCGCTACACAGTGGTTTGAGAGAACACTTGATGACAGTGCAAATAAGAGAATTGCTATTCCTGAGGCTTTCCTTGCCTGTGATGCAATTTTAAATATTTATATTAATGTTGCAGGCGGTCTTGTTGTTTATCCTAAGGTTATTGAAAGACGTCTTATGGAGGAGCTTCCGTTTATGGCTACTGAAAATATTATGATGGATGCCGTTAAGAACGGTGGTGACAGACAGGAGCTTCATGAGAGAATAAGAGAGCTTTCAATGGAGGCTGCCGCTGTTGTTAAGCAGCAGGGCGGCAAAAATGACCTTATGGAAAGAATTGCTAAGGAGCCTATGTTTGGCATGAGCCTTGAGGATTTACAAAAGATTCTTGAGCCAAAGAATTTTGTGGGTCGTGCTCCGCAGCAGGTTGAAGAATATATTAATGAACAGGTTAAGCCTGTTATTGACGAAAATAAGGACAGTCTTATTGATGACGCTGAACTGACTGTCTAAGGAGGTTTTTATAAATGATCAGAGCTATTGTGGGTGCTAACTGGGGCGATGAAGGTAAGGGCAAAATTACTGATATGTGTGCAGACCAGTCTGATATTGTTGTAAGATATCAGGGCGGTGCCAATGCAGGTCACACTATTATTAATGAGCATGGACGTTTTGCTTTGCATCAGCTTCCAAGCGGTGTTTTTCACGAGCATATTACTAATGTTATTGCTAATGGCGTTGCTCTTAATGTTGCCTCTTTAAAAGAAGAAATGCAGACCATTATTGACGCAGGCATTAAATTCAATCTTTTGATAAGTGAGAAGGCACAGGTTCTAATGCCTCATCATGTTTTAATGGACACATATGAAGAGGAAAGACTTGGAGATAAGAAGTTTGGTTCTACTAAAAGCGGTATTGCACCTTTCTTCTCTGACAAATATTCTAAGGTGGGCATTCAGGTTTGGGAGCTTTATGATAAGGAATTCCTGCTTGAAAAACTTGAAACAATGTATGATAAGGTAAATGTTCAGTTTAAATATTTATATGGCAAGAATCCTGTTGATTATAAAGATGTATTTAACACTCTTTGCGAATACGCTGAATTTATTAAACCTTATGTTGCAGATACATCTAAGTTTTTAAGAAATGCAATTAAGGAAGGAAAAAATATTCTTCTTGAAGGTCAGCTTGGTTCATTGAAGGATACCGATCATGGAATTTATCCTTATGTTACAAGCTCTTCAACCCTTGCAGGATATGCTGCTGTTGGTGCAGGTATTCCGCCTTATGCTATTGAAAATATTACTGTTATTACAAAGGCTTATTCATCAGCCGTTGGTGCAGGTCCATTTGTAACAGAATTATTTGGTGAAGAAGCAGATGCGCTGAGAAGAAAAGGCGGTGACAAGGGTGAATTTGGTGCTACCACAGGCAGACCAAGACGTGTAGGATATTTTGATGCAGTTGCTACAAGATATGGCTGCGAAATTCAGGGAGCAACCGAGGTTTGTATGACTTGTCTTGATGTATTAAGCTATATGGATACTCTCTATATTTGTACCGGTTATGAGTATGAGGGAAAGGTTTACAAGGACTTTTTGACTACTGACAAGCTTTATAATGCTAAACCGGTTTATGAAACATTGCCGGGTTGGAAGAGTGATATAAGAGGTATTACCGATTATAATGATTTACCAAAGGAAGCAAAGGATTATGTTGAGTTTATTGAAAAGGAGCTTGGTGTAAAGATTTCTATGGTAAGTAACGGTCCTAAGAGAAATGAAATACTTTACAGATAAGTATAAGTTCAAAATGCTCTTGTTGTTGCGCAAAATATATCAAAAAATTTAATTAAGTATGGAAAATTTGGCAATTTTAAATAAAAAATTTTTTATTTAAAAATTGTTGTTGACAATTAATATTGATGTGCTATAATAAATATCAGAACAAGGGTGTTTGAATACATGGGTATTCGGACACCCTTTTTTACTTTTAAAGCATGGCAGCTTATGCTGCTAAATAATATTTTAAAAATTGGAAGGAGATTTTTGAAAATGGCAAAGTACACTAAGGAACAAATTATTCAGATTTGTAATGAGCAGGATGTAGAATTTATAAGACTTCAGTTTATTGATGTTTTAGGTATACCTAAGAATGTAGCTGTTACTCGTTCTCAGTTAGAGAAGGTTCTTGAGGATGGTATGATGTTTGACGGTTCTTCTATTGAAGGTTTTGCAAGAATTGAAGAGTCAGATATGTATTTAAGACCTGATCTTGATACATTTGTTATCTATCCTTGGAGACCTCAGAAGGGCAAGGTTGCAAGATTTATTTGTGATGTTTATGACAGCAAGAATGAGAATCCATTTGACGGTGATCCAAGATCTATATTAAGAAGACAGATGGATGAAGCTGAAAAGTTAGGTTATACTTTTAATGTAGGTAATGAGTGTGAGTTCTTCTTATTCAAGACTGATGAAGATGGCAGACCAACTACAGATACTAATGATGAGGCAGGCTACTTTGACCTTGACCCTATTGATTTAGGTACTGATGCAAGAAGAGACATTTGTTTAACTCTTGAGCAGATGGGCTTTGAGATTGAAGCTTCTCATCACGAGGTTGCTGAGGGTCAGCACGAAATTGACTTCAAGTATGCTGATGCATTAACTACTGCTGATAATGTAGTTACTTTTAGATTAGTTGTTAAGACTATAGCTAAAAAGTATGGCTTACATGCAACATTTATTCCAAAGCCAATCTTTGGTATTAACGGTTCAGGTATGCATACAAATATGTCTTTATTTAAGGATGGCAAAAATGCTTTCTTTGACCCAACAAATGATTTACAGTTATCTTCAACTGCTTACAGCTTTATTGCAGGCGTATTAAAGCATGTTGCAGGTATTACTGCTGTTACTAATCCACTTGTAAACTCTTATAAGAGATTAGTTCCGGGTTATGAGGCTCCTTGCTACATAGCTTGGTCAGCATCTAACAGAACTGATATTATCAGAATTCCGGCTTCAAGAGGTGCAGGTACAAGAGTTGAGTTAAGAAGTCCTGATCCTTCTACTAACCCATACCTTTGCTTAGCTTGTTGCTTGGCAGCAGGTCTTGACGGTATTAAGAATAACTTACCTGCTCCTGAAAGTGTTGATATTAACTTGTTCAAGTCAACTCAGGAAGAAAGAGATGCTCTTGGTGTTAAGAGTCTTCCGGGTAACTTATATGAAGCTCTTAAGGTTATGGAAGCAGATGGTCTTGTTAGGGAAGTTCTTGGCGAGCATGCTTATAGAGCATTCTATACTTCTAAGATGGCTGAATGGGATTCATTCAGAATGTTTGTAAGCCAGTGGGAGCTTGATAACTACTTAACAGTTTACTAATATTAATTCTATAAATTTGGGGGATTCTGCTTTTGCAGAGTCCCTTTTTCTGTTTTGTGGTATAAGTGTAAATACAGAGGAATATATTGTTTGGTGTAAACTTTGACAAATGCAGATTTTTTGTTGTAAAATAACATAATTTGTGCTAAAATTAGAAGAACATAAAAAGGGGTAACAGATTATGAATAATAATATTTTTATTGCCTTTGACAATAGAAAAATTGCAGTCAGTATTGCTAAGATATTAATTGCAAACGGTAATAATGTGGTAGCTATTGCTAAATCATCAACGGAACTTATGAATTCACTTCATTATTATCCATCTGGTATTATAATTACAGGATGTGTATTTGACGGAATAAGAAATGTAAACAGAATAGATGATATTCCTGAAGAGTTTAATTTGATTATACTTGGAAGCAGAGCACAGCTTGATGATATTCCTGAAGGAAGGGTGTTTAAGCTTTCAATGCCTTTGCAGAAGAACGATTTGATTTGTTCTGTAGAAATGCTTATGACCATGGATACTCACTATAAGCCGGTTGTACATAAAAACTTAAATGATGAAAAGGTTATATTAAGAGCAAAAAATTTACTTATAGATATGTATTCAATGAGCGAGAGTGAGGCATATAGATATATGCAGAAAAAAAGTATGGATACAGGCAGAAAATTAATAGATATTGCAAGAATTATATTGGATGTTTAATTTATGGTAAAAGAAATATTTACGGAATATTTTCCGAAATATTTCTTTTTTTATTCTGAGGATCTAAAAATATACAGCAGCTATAGTAAATTTATTTGGTCAGGTAAAAGGAGGGGTTAGTATACAGAGAATATATTATTACATAAATTTAAACTATATTTACAAAAAAGTACTTGCATTATTGTATAAAATATGATATAGTTCTCTCTATGGAAAACAAATGTACATAGAGGGAGCACAATATATGAATGAAAATGCAGACTATTACATTGTTGATAAAAAGGTTATGCCAGAAGTCTTTTTAAAGGTAGTTGAGGCTAAAGACTTGTTTGAAAAAGGTATAGTAAGCTCGGTACAGGAGGCCGTTGAGAGCGTAGGTGTCAGCAGAAGTGCATATTATAAGTATAAGGACTATGTTTCGGCTCTTAGCAGTGACAGCAGGGGAAAAATAGTTATACTTGCTTTTAATCTTGAGGATAAGTCGGGAATATTATCTCTTGTACTTAATATTATGGCAGATCATGGTGCAAATGTACTGACTATTAATCAGACTATACCAATAAACAATGTGGCTAATGTTACAATTACCGTAGATACCGGCAATATGACTTTGAGTGTCAGAGATATGCTGGATAATATTTCAAAGGTTCATGGCGTTTTAACTTTAAAAATTATTGCGAGGGAGTGAATTAATAAATGGCAGTTATTGCAGTTTTAGGATATGGTACAGTTGGATCAGGTGTTGTTGAGGTTATACGTACCAACAGAGAAAGTATTGAATCTAAAACAGGTCAGAAAATTGATATTAAATATGTTTTGGATTTAAGGGATTTTCCTAATGATCCTGTTCAGAATATTATTACACACAATTTTGATGATATATTAAATGACCCAAGTGTTGAGGTTGTTGTAGAGGTTATGGGCGGTACAAATCCTGCTTACACCTTTGTTAAAAGTGCTCTTCAAAAGGGCAAAAGTGTTTGTACATCAAATAAAGAGCTTGTGGCTGCACATGGCGGAGAGCTTATGAGAATAGCAAAGGAGAATAACGTTAATTTCCTTTATGAGGCATCTGTAGGCGGCGGTATTCCTATTATAAGACCTATTAACAGAAGTATTACTTCTGATAAGATTGAAGAAATAACTGGTATATTAAACGGTACTACAAACTATATGCTCTCTAAAATGACTAAAGAGGACTTAGAGTATAACGATGTATTAAGTGATGCTCAGGACAGGGGCTATGCAGAGAGAAACCCTGATGCTGATGTTGAGGGTTATGACGCTTGCAGAAAGATTGCAATTCTTGCATCCCTTGCTACAGAAAAGACTGTATGCTATGATGATATTTATACAGAGGGCATTACTAATATTTCAAAGACTGATATTGATTATGTTAAGAAGATGGGAGGGTCTGTTAAGCTGCTTGCTACTGCAAAATTTGACAGCAACGGCGTGTGGGCAAGAGTTGCTCCGGCTATTGTTATGCCTGAAAATCCTTTAAGTATGGTCAATAATGTATTTAATGCCATTTTATTAAAGGGGAATATGCTTGGTGATGTAATGTTCTACGGCAAGGGTGCAGGCAAACTGCCTACTGCAAGTGCCGTTGTATCTGATGTTGTAGATGCTATTAAGCATAAGGATGTTAATCTTGGCATTGGCTGGTCAGAAACCAAGCAGGAGCTTATGAGTATTGATGATGTCAATGTAAGAAAGTTTGTCAGAGTTGAATATAATGATAAGGAAGAAGCTAAGTCTGATGTATTAAAGGTATTCGGAATTGACAAGACTATGGAATTCTTTGGTATGGATAACGAATTTGCTTTTGTTACCGGTGAAGCTAAGGAAAGAGAAATTAATGACAAGCTTAATGAATTAATTAACTGTAAGGGTATTGTAAGTATCCTTAACACAATAAGAATGGAAGGCTAGGAGGCACATTATGTTAATTGTAAAGAAGTTTGGCGGTTCTTCAGTGGCTAATGCTGAAAGAATTAACCATGTTGCTCAGACTATTGTAAACAGTTACAAGGAGGGCAATCAGGTAGTTGTTGTACTTAGTGCACAGGGTGATACAACTGATGAACTTATTGAAAAGGCTATGGAAATTAACCCTAATGCGAGCAAGAGAGAAATGGATATGCTTTTGTCAACAGGAGAACAGCAATCAGTTGCTCTTATGGCAATGGCTATTGAAAAACTGGGCTATCCTGTTATCTCACTTAATGCTTTTCAGTGTAAAATTCTCTCTACATCAACTTACAGCAATGCCAGAATAAAGGATATTTCAACTGAAAGAATTAATAACGAACTTGCAAGAAAGAATATTGTCATTATTACAGGTTTCCAGGGTATAAACAGACACCTTGATGTTACTACTCTAGGCAGAGGAGGTTCTGACACATCTGCTGTTGCTTTAGCTGCAAAGCTTGGTGCTGATATTTGCGAAATTTATACAGATGTTGACGGTGTATATACCTGTGATCCAAGAATTGTTAAGTCAGCTAAGAAGCTTGATGAAATTACTTACGATGAAATGCTTGAGCTTGCAAGTTTAGGCGCAAAGGTTCTTCATAACCGTTCTGTTGAACTTGCTAAGAAATATAATGTAAATTTAGTTGTACGCAGCTCTATGACTGATGCTGAAGGTACAGTTGTTAAGGAGGAAACAAAAGTGGAAAGAATGTTGGTAAACGGTGTTGCCGTAGATAAGGATGTAGCCAGAATTGCAGTAGTAGGTGTTAAGGATGAGCCGGGTATTGCCTTCAAAATTTTCTCCTTATTAAGCAGAGAAAAAATTAGTGTTGATCTTATTATCCAGTCTATAGGCAGAGGCGACAGCAAGGATATTTCTTTCACTGTTACTAAGGGCGAAATGAAGCAGGCTGCTGACATTCTTGAGGCTAATAAGTCATCTTTAGGATTTGAGTCTATAAGCTTTAATGACCAGGTTGCAAAGGTAAGTGCTGTTGGTGCAGGTATGGCTACTAACCCGGGTGTTGCATCTATGTTGTTTGAGGCTACTTATGATGCAGGAATTAATGTAAAAATGATTTCTACTTCAGAAATTAAGATTACTGTTCTTGTAAATGAAAATGAGGCTGACAGAGCAGCTATTGCTATTCATGATAAATTTATGAATGCAGGTATTCAGATTAACTAATCACATTTTTTTAATTATTTAATATACTTATATTAAGAGAGTTAAGGGCAATCCCCTCTCCCTTAATGAACTTAGGACTGCCGTATTTGAGCAGTCCTTTTTTAATTTAATATTTACATCATTTTCTTCTTCCTAAGCAGCAATATACATAGAATACATATCGCAAGTGTCAGAAAATTAACAATCCAAAACCCCACAGGCGAGTCTGACCAAGGCATATTTAACAGGTTCATACCGAATACGCCTGAAATAACTGTTGGTATGGCAAGGACAATAGTAAATGATGTTAAAAGTTTCATAGCATTGTTAAGGTCATAATCCATAAGGGAAGAGTATTTTGAAATAGTGTTGTCAAGTATTTCATAATAAATCTGTGTCATTTCAATAGCCTGTTTATACTCAATAAGTACGTCTTCTAAAAGCTCCTCATCTTCGGGATACTGCTTTATGGAGGCAAGTTTAAGAAGTCTGTTTAAAACTATTTCATTGCTTTTAAGAGAAGTTTTGAAATATACCAAACTCTTTTCAAGGTCATAAAGCTCGGTTAATGTTTCTTTTGTTGTTGTCATATTAGACTCTATATATGAGCGCATACTGTTTATTTTAATAAGATATTCCATATAAAGTTTAGCGGAATTATAAAGTATTTTGTATATAAGCTGTGTACGCTTGAATGTGCATACATCTTTTTTGTTATTAATAAGCTTTTTTATAACAGGAGTATCCTCCAGACAAACCGTAATAATATTTTCCTTTGAATAAATTACGGAAAGTGGTATAGTAGTATATATAGTTCTTTGATTTTTTAATATAACGGTGGGAATATCTACTAACAAAATGGTATAATTATCCTCTGTTTCAAGACGTGATACCTCATCTGAGTCCAGTGCGGATCGAATATCTTTAAGGTCGATTTTAAGTTCACCGGCTACGGAAAGCACCTCTTGATTTGAGGGAGCGCTAAGACTTATCCAGCTGCCTTTCGTTATTTTGTCAGTTTTTATGGTTATGTTTTCCTCTGTATTAAGTATAGTCAGCATTTTCTCACCTCTTTAAGTTTTTTTAGATGACTTTATTATTTTAACTCAAATATTTTGTTATGTAAACGTTTTTTGCCATTTTACTTAAACTTTACATTTCTTTAACTGTAAAGTGCTTTAAAAATTTGTCAAAATATAGGATAGTTATTGTGTTAGTGTTTAGGAGGTTGTTTATATGAAAAAATGTATTGCTGTTATTGAAATTGCCTCTAATGAGCTTAGGCTTAAAATTGGAGAAAAGGGAACTGAAAGCGTTAAAATACTTGAATCCATATCAAATCCCCTTGCTCTGGGACGAGATACATTCCATAGTGGCAGGATTTCGTTTGAAAGTCTTGAAAAGGCCGCAAGTATTATTAACGGATATAAGAATGTTGCAAAGGAATACGGAGCAAAAAATGTTATTGCTGTTGCTACAACTGCCGTAAGGGAAAGTATTAATAAGGATTTTATACTGGATCAGCTTAAAGTTAAGACCAATCTTGACTTAAAAGTTATTGATGATACTCAGGAAAAAATTTATATTAACAAAATGGTTCTTGCACAGTTAAGTAAGGAAGAAATGAATTCTACTCTTATCGCTCATTTAGGTTCAGGTAACATAAGCATTTTTGTTCTTAAAGAAAGCAAGGTTATTGCCGGTCTTAATATCAGAATAGGTGCATTGAGAATATCAGAGCTTTTTGATGACTACAGAGAAAATATTGTTAACTATGTTCAGGTAATCAAGGAATACTTACATCCTTTTCAGGATGCTATCAGCAATTTTGTAACTGAAAAATTGCTGAATTTTGTTATAAGCGGCAATGAAATAGAAACTATTTCAAAAATGTGCAAGGCGAAAAACAAAAACGGTACTAATATTATTACCAGAGATAGTTTTATGGAAACATATAAGGCCATTAAAAATATGACGCCTGAGGAAATTGCAGAAAAATATGATATTTCAGTTGAAAAGGCTGAAAATATATTGCCTGCAATAATTATATATTCAAGAATTGTTAAATTTACAAGTCATAAAAATATTATTTCGCCTATATTTACGGTTGGTGATGCTATACTTTATGAAGAGCTTTTTCCTGAAAGTGCAAGGATTATTTCAAAGGCTTATAATGAATTTACGGTTATTTCTGCAAAGAATATTGAAGCTAAGTTCAGAGATGATGGGGAATATTCTGATGCAGTCTGTGACATTGCCCTTAAAATATTTGATAAAATGAAAAGGCATCACGGACTTGGTATAAGAGAAAGACTTCTCCTACAGACGGCAGCAATACTTGAGGATATAGGCAAGGCAGTAAATATAAGAGAGCATGACAGAATTTCATATCATATGATTAAAGGTCTTGACATTGTAGGTATTAACGAGGAGGAAAAACACTCCATAGCGGCTATTGCCTATTATCACAATGATGTTATGCCTTATGATGATAATGGTGTATATGACAATATGGACTATGATGAAAGAGTTAAGGTCTGCAAGCTCAGTGCTATTTTAAAGCTTGCAAATTCAGTTTATTCAAGTCATAATAACAAGTTTGAAGATGTAGACGTAAAACTAAGGGGTAACCAGCTTATTGTTACTCTTTCAACATATAAAAATATTGATCTTGAAAAATGGTCGTTTAATAAGAATAAACAGCTTTTTGAAGATGTATACGGCATTAAGGCTGTACTTAACAAAAGGAGTGTAATGTAATGATAGATTTGAATAACAAGGATTATTATTATAACAGAGAATTAAGTTGGCTTGAATTTAATATAAGGGTTTTGGAGGAAGCTACAGAAAAGGTTCATCCTCTTTTGGAAAGATTTAATTTCCTTGCAATTACAGCTTCAAATATGGACGAATTTTTTATGGTAAGAGTTGCAGGTCTTATTACTCAGGACTTTTCGGGTTCTAAAAAAACCGATCCGGCAGGTATGACTGCTGGAGAACAGGTTTTAGCCATATCAGATAAGGTACATGGTATTGTTCAAAGACAGTATAATTGTCTTAACAGAATTTTATTGCCTATGCTTGAGGAAAATAATATTAAGCTTCTTAATTTCGGCGATTTAAGTAAGAATCAGAGAGATTATGTTAAGACCTATTTCAACACTACTCTTTATCCTATATTAACACCTATGGCTATTGACAATTCAAGACCATTTCCTCTCCTTGCAAATAAGAGCCTTAACCTTATTGTGGAGCTTAAGGGTGAGGAAGGTGAAGAAAAATTTGCTGTTGTGCAGATACCTTCAGTTGTATCAAGAATTGTAAAGCTTCCGGATGAAAACGGAAAGACAGAGCTTATATTCCTTGAAGAAATTGTTACAGCCTATATAAACAAACTTTTTAACGGCAGCAAGGTGATTTCTGCATATTGTTTCAGAATTACAAGGGATGCTGATCTTGAAATTGATGAAGAGGATTCTCATGATTTGCTTTCTGAAATTGAGGATTCCATTAAGCAGAGAAAATGGGGTGCTCCCGTAAGACTTGAGGTTGATAAGGATATTTGTAAAAATTCATTTGACTTTCTTAAAGAAAAGCTGGAAATAAAGGAACATGAGGTTTATATGATTCCTAATATAATTGACCCTACAGTTTGGTTTTCACTTTCATCTATAGTACAGCGTCCTGAGCTTTGCAATGAGCCTATGCCGCCTGTGCCTGTTCCCGAATTTGAGGATAGGGATATGTTTGAAGTTATTAAGGAAAAAGATGTGCTTATGCACCACCCTTACCAATCCTTTGAACCTGTTGTAAGCTTTGTTAGAAATGCAGCCAAGGACCCTAATGTACTTGCTATAAAACAGACACTTTACAGAGTTTCAAGTAATTCTCCTATTATTAAGGCTCTTATTGAGGCAGCTGAAAACGGCAAGCAGGTAACGGTTCTGGTTGAGCTGAAGGCAAGATTTGATGAAGAAAACAATATTAACTGGGCTAAAAAACTTGAAAAGGCAGGCTGTCACGTTATTTACGGTCTTGTAGGTTTAAAGACTCACTGTAAGCTTTGCCTTGTTGTAAGACGTGAAGAGGCGGGTATTGTAAGATACTGCCATTTAGGAACAGGTAACTATAATGACAAGACTGCAAAGCTTTACACTGATATGGGTCTTTTCACATGTAAGGAAACCATAGGCTCTGATGTTTCAGCTATTTTTAACTGCCTTTCGGGTTATGCAAAATATCCAGCATGGAATAAAATTGCTGCTGCACCTACTGACCTTAGAGAAATGTTTGTTAAAAATATTGAGAGAGAGGAAAAAAATGCTCTTGAGGGTAAGCCTGCAAGAATTATTGCAAAGATGAATTCTTTAGTTGATACAGGTATAATTAAGGCTCTTTACAGAGCAAGTATGGCAGGTGTTAAAATTGAGCTTATTGTAAGAGGTATATGCTGCTTAAAAACAGGCATTCCCACAGTCAGTGAAAATATAACCGTAAGGAGTATAGTAGGCAGATTTCTTGAGCACAGCAGAATTTATTACTTTGAAAATAATGGAACTCCTAAGATTTACCTTGCCTCTGCTGACTGGATGAACAGAAATCTTGACAGAAGAGTAGAGGTTGCTTTCCCTATTGAAAATGAGGAACTTAAAAAGAAGGTAGTGGATATAATTGACATTACATTAAGGGATAATTTAAAGGCTAAAATTCAACAGCCTGACGGAACTTATAAGCATATTGACAAAAGAGGTGCCAAAGAGTTTTTGTCAAGTCAAATGGAATTTTACAGACTTGCTAAGGCTGAGTATGACAGCTTTAAAAAGACAAAGGAAGAGGATATATTTGTGCCTGTGAAGGCAGAGGAAATGCAGTAATATTTTAATAATATCGCACAATAATTCCGAGGGCATTATAAAATAAAGGTTCTTTATCAACCACACCAGTTGACAAAGAACCTAAATTTTACACTTTAATAATAGTTTAATATTAACTATAATCTATTATATATTTGTCCTCGATTATCAATATTTTCAATGTTAATTAAATAAATAATATTATCAATACTATATATTATACGATAATTACCAACACGCAAACGATATAAATTATGCCCGCTTAATTTCTTTATATCCTGACCTTCAGGTAATTTGTAAATAGCCTTATATAATCTTAATCGTTGATTTTTATCTTGCTTATCAAGAAATTTTTGAGCACTTTTTTCAAACTTAATCTTGTAAGTCTGCATAAGTGAACCCATCCTTTGCAAGTAATTCTTCAAGTGTCATAGTAGTACCATCATTTTCTTTTTTTGCTTCAGCAATCATTGATAAATCAATTTCATCAGGTTCAACCTCTTCAATATCAATAAGCATATTTTTAATACCATTTAATACATCAACAACATAAGACAATTTATATTCGGGTATTTGATTAATTATGTTTATTGCTAATTCTTTATTTGACATAGTGCATCACCTCACTATTATTATATAATATTTGTTGGATAATATCAAGTAATTTTGGTTTAAAGTCTATGTTTGATTTACATTTTTAAAAATAAAAGGCACAAGTGCCAAGCAGCTATATGATAACTGCTTGTGTACAGCACCCTATAAAATATTTGACAACACAATAATTTTGTGTTATCATTTAAATACAAGAAGGAGTAACTTTAGTTATTCCCATCAACAGTTTTATTATATCAGCCGTCCTGGTGCAACAGGGCGGCTATTTCTTTATTATGTAGATTATAAATAACATAATTGTTAAATATAAAATTATATCTTCCATAATAACACCCCCTTTCAATAAGGGGATAAGAATAACCGCCGTTATTCCCTCTTGTTTAAAAATATTATATAGTATTTGTCGAAATTTGTAAAATGTTTTTTAAACAAAAAAGAGCTTTTTTGACAATATCATCCGTTTTATTGTTCATTATTCATTCTGTTATCAATAGCTTTTTTAATATACCCATTTACAGATTCGCCTGCTTGTTCAGAGGCATTTTTGATTTCCTGATATTTTTCTTTTGTTACATCTAAGGGGATACGTTTTAATTTTTCTTTAGCGTATTTATACATTGACGCTTTTCTTTTTTCTGATAATGCCATCTTATTTACCTCTTTTCTAATAAATAGCAAATTTTACAATTATATTGCAAATGGATATGTACATATTTGTTTATTTTTACCACTTGATTAATATGTACATATCCGATATAATGTAGTTACAACAATGTAATATATCCACAATACTCTTACCACAAATTTGTTATGAAAATAAGGGTACTAAAGCAAAAAACACAATAATACACCATAATACTAATTATATATTATGATTTTATATGGTGTCAAGTTAATTTAAACAGGAGGGAAGAAAAATGAAAACAAAAAATACATCAGATTATCCATTTATAAGTTTGCTTGAAGATATTAATTTAGTATCAGAGGATAGAATTGATTTAGAAGGGCTTATTCAGGAAGAGGATAAGTTTTTTAAGCATATTAAAGCTTTAGGATTAGAGCCTTATAAATTTATAAAGGCAGAGGGTGAGGATGTGTGTTTGGCTGATGATTTGAATAGGTGTTGTGTTGAATGTAGAACCGAGGGATTTATAAATGGATATGTTACAGCATTAAAAATATTTAAGGGAGAAATGTTATAAATAAGTTCTATTTATATAATGTTAAAATATAAAAAGGGTACAGATTATGGCAGTAATTAAAATACAAATGTCCATGCGGCTTGAACCCATAATATTTGCTAAAATAAGAAAAATAGCTGAAGAAGATAACCGCTCAGCTGCAAATATGATTGAATATCTAATTAAGCAAGAAATAAAAAACTATGAATTAGAAAATGCTGAAATAGAGCTGACAGAAGAAGAAATTTATATTTAAAGTCTTTTTTGCAAAATTATTGACAATTACTTGTCAAAATGTTATCATTATCTAGTAAAAGTGGATAATTTTTAACTGTTATTTAAATAAATTTACTAGGGAGAAAGATAATTATGATTAATGTAATTGGTTTAGGTTATATTGGTTTACCAACAGCGCTTATGATGGCTGCTCATGGTGTTGAGGTTGTAGGTACTGACTATAACAAGGAATTGGTTGATACACTTAACTCAGGCAAAACTACTTTTAAGGAAGATGGTCTTGACGAGCTTTTTGATTCTGCTGTTAAGGCAGGTATTAAGTTTTCAACTGAATATCAGGTTACAGATATTTATATTGTATCTGTTCCAACTCCTTATGATGCGTTCAGCAAGAAGGTAGATGCTAAGTATGTTGAGGCTGCCGTAAAGAGTGTTATGGAGGTTTGCCCTAAGGGTGCAACTGTTGTTATTGAGTCAACTATTTCTCCGGGTACAATAGATAAGCACGTTCGTCCTATTGTGGAGGCTAACGGTTTTGTTATAGGCAAGGACTTAAATCTTGTTCATGCGCCTGAAAGAATTATACCGGGTAATATGGTATATGAGCTTTTACACAACAACAGAACTATTGGTGCTGATGATAAGGAAATAGGTGAAAAGATTAAGGATTTATATGCTTCATTCTGTCAGGGCGAAATTGTAGTTACTGATATTAGAACTGCTGAAATGACTAAGGTAGTTGAAAATACTTTCAGAGATATTAACATTGCTTATGCTAACGAGCTTGCTAAGATTTGCCGTTCTGATAATATGGACGTTTATGAAATTATTCGTATTGCAAATAAGCATCCAAGAGTTAATATTTTAAGTCCCGGTCCGGGTGTTGGCGGTCATTGTATTTCTGTTGACCCTTGGTTCTTAGTTGGTGACTATCCCGGTCTTGCTAACATTATTTTAGCAGCAAGAAAGATTAATGACAGTATGCCTGAGTTTGTTCTAGAAAGAATCCATGATATTATGAAGGAAAATGGCATTACTGATGTTTCAAGAGTAGGTTTATATGGTCTTACTTATAAAGAAAATGTTGATGATATGAGAGAGTCTCCAACATTACAGATGTTAGAGTCTATGGAAAAGCATTTATGCGGTAATCTTGTTAAGATTTATGACCCATTTATTACTAAGGATGTTGTTCCTAATCAGATGCATGATTTAGACGAGTTTCTTAATTCTGTTGATATTGTTGTATTGCTTGTCGGTCACGATGAAATTAAGGAAAATATGGATAAACTCAAGGGTAAGATTATTCTTGATACAAGAAATATCTGTAACCTTGAGGGCACATACAGACTTTAAGATATTTGAGGAATTTATCCCCTGTAACTGTGTTGCAGGGGATTTTTTTGTTTGTGCACTATGGCAATAAGTAAAAGATACAGTGAAAATAAATCTCTTGCGGTTTTGTCTTTAATATTTTTTAGAAAAAATCAAATTTACTTCTTTACAAAGCTAAAGTAATGTGGTATACTATATTCAATTTCAAATAAATGTCGATGATTAAGAGTAGTAATCTTGAGCTAAGGCTCCAGAGAGCTGACGGTTGGTGGAAGTCAGTGCTGAGGTTTTTGATGAATGGACTTATGAGACTTGCGGCGAAAGGAAGTAAGTATTACAGCTTATTAGCCGGCAACGGGTTCTCCCGTTACAGAGACAGGATATGTTAGTATCCGGGATTGGTGGCTTAACCTGGCGTATTTTCGACCTTGTCCAATTCGGGCAAGGTCTTTTTTTATTTTTAATTCTCCATCGGCAAATTGAAATTAATATTTTTATTATAAAGGAGAATTTAACAATGAGAAATTTAAAGACTTATGTAAGAGAATTTTCGGGAGATACTGAAACTCCCATTACTATTTTCTATAAGTATGTAGGAAATGAAAAAGGTTTTTTGCTTGAAAGCCGAGGCGAAGGAAAAACAAACTTTTCCATAATGGGCAAAAATCCCATGGCGGTTTTAAGCGGCAATGACGAGCTTACCATTGATGAAAAGGGTGTTAAAACTACTGTTAAAGGCAGACTTCTTGACGGAGTAAGGGACTATATTAAAAATATAAATGTTACTGATGAATACAATCTTCCTTTTACGGGAGGTGCTGTCGGTGCAATGGGTTATGATATTATAAGACAGTATGAAAAAATACCCGAAATAAATCCTGAGGTTGTAGACACACCTATAGTTCATTTAATGGTTTTTGATGAATTTATAATTTACGATCATTTGCATGACAGAATTAAAATTGTTGTACTTTCTGACAATGATGACTCTGCAAATAAAATACTTGACAGAATGGAAAAAGAAGTTATGTCTTCTGTTCCTGCTGAACACTATTCTGTTAAAGAACCGTCATCTATTAAATTTACGTCAAATATGACTAAGGAAAAATACGAGGGTATAGTTGAAAAGGCTAAAAAGTATATTTATGATGGTGATATTTTTCAGGTTGTTTTATCTCAAAGATTAACTGCTGAAACTGATGATAAGCCTATTGACCTTTACAGAAGATTAAGAGCGATTAACCCATCACCATATCTTTTCTTCTTTAATTTTGAAGATTATTATGTTGCCGGTTCTTCTCCTGAAATGCTTGTTGAGGTAAATGGGGATACTGTTAGAACCTGTCCTATTGCAGGTACAAGAAAAAGAGGCAGAAATCCTAAGGAGGATATTGAAATTGCGGCAGGTCTTTTGGATGATCCTAAGGAAAAGGCGGAACACACAATGCTTGTTGACCTTGCAAGAAATGATATGGGGCGTGTGGTTGAAATAGGAAGCGTAAAGATTAAGGAATTTATGCAGGTTCATTATTATTCTCACGTTATGCATCTTGTTTCTCTTGTTGAGGGAACAAAGAAAGAAAATATTGATAGCTTTGATGTTCTTTCAACTTTTCTCCCTGCAGGCACTCTTTCAGGTGCACCTAAAATAAGAGCTATGGAAATAATAGAAGAGCTTGAAGAGGAAAGACGAGGTCTTTACGGAGGTGCTGTAGGCTACTTTGACTTTAACGGAAATATGGATACCTGTATTGCCATAAGAACAATGATTATAAAAAACGGTAAGGTTTATATGCAGGCAGGTGCAGGTATTGTTGCCGATTCAATACCTGAAATGGAGTTTGAGGAAAGCCATAACAAAGTAAGAGCTTTGGTTAAAACAATAGGAGGGGAAGTATAATGATAGTTTTAGTTGATAATTATGACAGCTTCACATTTAATTTATATCAGTATATAGGTGAATTTGACAAGGATATAAGAGTATTCAGAAATGATGAAATTGACGGTAAGACAATACTTGAAATGAAGCCTGACAGAGTCGTAATATCCCCGGGTCCTAAAACTCCGGAGGAGGCAGGCAACTGTATTGAAATTATAAAGACCGTAGGAGGTAAAATTCCGCTTTTGGGTGTTTGTTTAGGTCATCAGTCAATAGCCGCTGCCTATGGTGCTGTTGTTACCAATGCAAAGGAACTTTGCCATGGCAAATATTCATTTATGGAGCACAACGGCAAGGGGATATTTGAGGGCTGTCCAAATCCTATGCAGATTGCAAGATACCATTCTCTTTCAGTTAAGCCTGACACTGTTCCCGATTGTCTTGAAGTGACAGCTATGGCAGAGGGTGAAATAATGGCAATAAAGCATAAGGAATATGATGTAATAGGATTACAGTTTCACCCTGAAAGTATAAATACCCCCGAAGGTATGAAGCTTGTTGAAAACTTTGTGAAAGGAAAATTCTGATTATGATTCTTGATGATATAGTAAATGCAAAAAAAGAATACTTATTAAAAAGTGAATATACCTTTGATGCAAAAAGACTCTATGATGCTATGGAAAAGCCTGTTGCAGATTTTAAGGCAGCTATGTCTAAGGAGGGACTTTCAATAATAGGCGAGGTTAAAAAGGCGTCACCTTCAAGGGGACTTATAAAGCCTGACTTTGAGCCTGTTGAAATAGCAAAGGAGTATGAAGGTGCTGTAGACGCAATATCGGTTCTTACAGAGGAAAAATTCTTTATGGGAAGTCCCGAATACTTAAAGGATATTCATAAAAATGTGGATTTGCCCCTTTTAAGGAAGGATTTTGTTATCAGTCCATCGCAGATATTTGAGGCAAGAGAAATGGGGGCATCAACAATTCTTCTAATTGCTGCAATTTTAAATGATGTAAGAGTTTTGAAGGAATATATAAATATAGCAAGAGGTGTTGGATTTGAACCTTTGGTTGAAACTCACAATAAGGAGGAAATTGAGCTTGCTTTAGAGGCAGGAGCAGATATTATAGGAATTAACAACAGAAATTTAAAGGATTTTACAGAAGATATATATACTACTGTAAGGCTGAGAGAGCTTATTCCTGATGATAAAATTGTTTTAAGCGAAAGCTCCATACATACTGCTGATGATATAAGGATATTGAAAAAAGCAAACATAAATGGTATATTAGTTGGTGAAAGTTTTATGAAATGTGATAATATTAGGGCTAAGGCTAGGGAGTTTAAAGAGGCTTATGGATGTTAAAATCTGTGGTTTAAGGCGTGTTGAAGATGCTTTAATGATAAATGAATTTAAAAATATAAAATATGCAGGTCTTGTATTTGCCGACACTAAAAGAAAGGTAACCATTGAAAGAGCTGTTGAGATTAAAAAGGCTCTGAGAAAGGATATTAAAACCGTAGGTGTTTTTACGGAAACCTCTGCCGAAAGAATAAATGAAATTGCAAATGCTGTTGGTCTTGATATATGTCAGCTTCATTCCGATGAAACAGATAATGACTGCAAAAAAATAAAGACAACTGTGTGGAAGGCAATAAGAATTAAAGACTGTGAAAGTATTAAAGAAGCTGAAAGCTTTAAAAATGCAGAGGGCTTTGTACTTGATAAATACAAGGATAGAGAATATGGCGGTACAGGAGAGGTTTTTGACTGGGATATAGCTGAAAATTTCAGTGAAAATCATTTTACCATACTTGCAGGGGGATTAAATAAGGACAATATTATATTGGCAATAAACAGGGTTAAGCCTGATGTTGTGGATTTAAGTTCCTCTGTGGAAACTGATGGTTATAAGGATTATGAAAAGATAAAGGAATTTATGGAAAGGATTGATGAAAATGGAGTTAAATAAGGATTTTGGTATATATGGGGGACAATTTGTTCCCGAAACATTAATGAGTGTGTTGGATGAACTTGAAAATGCCTATAAGGAATATTGTTCAACAGAAGAATTTAAAAATGATTATATGTATTATATGAAGCAGTATGTAGGCAGACCATCTTCATTATATTATGCAGAAAGGCTTACTAAGCAGCTTGGCGGTGCAAAAATTTATTTAAAGAGAGAGGATTTAAATCACACAGGTGCTCACAAAATTAACAATGCTATTGGTCAGGCACTTCTTGCAAAACATATGGGCAAGACTAAGGTTATTGCTGAAACGGGTGCGGGTCAGCATGGTGTTGCAACTGCTACCGTAGCTGCACTCTTTGGTATGAAATGTGAAGTATATATGGGTGTTGAGGATATTGAAAGACAAAAGCTTAATGTTTTCAGAATGGAGCTTTTAGGGGCAAAGGTTGTACCTGTTTCAAGCGGTACCGGCACTTTAAAGGATGCTACAAACGAGGCTATAAGAACATGGGCGGCAAGAGCTGAGGATACTTTTTATATTATAGGTTCTGCCGTAGGACCTCACCCATATCCTACTATGGTAAGAGATTTCCAGAGAATAATTGGTGATGAAACAAAAAAGCAGATGCTTGAAGCTGAGGGCAGACTTCCTGACAGAGTATTTGCCTGTGTTGGCGGAGGGTCCAACTCTATTGGTATGTTCTATCCTTTTGTTGAGGATAAGGCTGTTGAGCTTGTTGGTGTTGAGGCGGCAGGCCGCGGCATTGAAACAGGAGAGCACGCAGCTGCTTTTTCTACGGAATCAAGAATTGGTGTTCTCCATGGTATGAAAACCGTACTTTTACAGGATGAGGACGGTCTTATTAAGCCGGTTTATTCTATAAGTGCAGGTCTTGACTATCCGGGTGTAGGACCTGAACACGCATATTTAAGGGATATTGGCAGAGTTGAGTATACTTCCGTAACCGATGATGAGGCAATTGAAGCATTTAAGACTCTATGTAAGTATGAGGGTATTATGCCTGCCATTGAAAGTTCTCATGCTTTGGCTCAGGCAATAAAAGAAACACCAAATATGGACAAAGACAAGATAATTGTTGTTAATTTATCAGGACGTGGTGACAAGGATGTACACACTGTTGCCAAGTATCTTGGAAAGGAGATTTAATTATGAACAGAATAGATAAAAAGTTTCAGTCATTAAAGGCTGAAGGTAAAAAGGCTTTAATTCCATATATATGTTCAGGTGACCCTTCGGTTGAAATGACTGAAAAGCTTGTTTATGCTCTTGAAGAGGCAGGGGCCGATATTATTGAACTAGGTATTCCTTTTTCTGATCCTCTTGCGGACGGTCCTGTTATTCAGGCGGCAGGTTTAAGGGCTTTTGCAGGTGGCTACAGACTTGCTGACACATTTAAAATAGCTGAAAATGTAAGAAAGAACAGCGAAATTCCTATTGTTATTATGGTTTACTACAGCTCAATTATAGGATATGGTAAAGAAAGGTTTTTGGATGGCTGTGTTAATGCAGATATTGATGGTCTTATTATTCCTGATTTGCCTTATGAGGAATATGACGAGTTTAAGCCGCTTTTAGAGGGTACCGGAATTTATATTATTCCTCTTGTGGGTCTTACATCAGGTGATAGAATTCCTATGCTTGTTAAGGAAGCCAAGGGCTTTGTTTACTGTGTGTCATCAATGGGTGTAACGGGTGTAAGAACGGAGTTTGACACAAGAGTTGAAAGCTTTGTTAAGGAGGTTAAAAAGCATACCGATACTCCTTCCTGCATAGGCTTTGGTATTTCAAGCAAGGAAGATATTGACCGATTTGAGACTTATGCAGACGGCTGTATTATAGGCTCTGCTATTGTGAGAAAAATATTTGAAAGTAATGGAGATTTGGAAAAGGTTAAGGATTTTGTCAAGGGATTGAGATAAATGAAAGATTACATCTCTAAGTATGATGCCTATAAGCTTTTAAAGAAGCACAACAAGGAGGTTTTTCATTTCCTGCACTTTTTAACAGTTGAGGGTGTTATGAAGTTGTATGCCAATAAACTTGGTTAAGGAGAAGATATAGAGTACTGGGGAATATTGGGACTTTTTAATGATATAGATTTTGAAAAGGGTAAAGCTAAGGGAAGATATGCTTATCGTAATTTACCTGAGTGTATAAATGCAGCAGATAATACATAGGACATATGTTTAACCTCTCGTTTTCTTTTGATGTATACGCATTCAGGCTGTGAAATTCATATCAGGGCAATTTCGGAAATGCTGAGAGTGTGCAGAGAGGTTAGAATATTTCCTGTTTGTGATTTATTGCACTCTAAATAAATAACATATCTGCATAAATAGCAATAATTTTATTTACTTTTCAATATATTTTTTGTAATAATAAATATTGCATTATGGATTTTTATGTGATATAATGTTACCAAGTTATTTTAGTTAAGGAGGATATTATAATGAAGCACGTTAAGACTTTAAACACAAAGTTACTCCAGAATACTGTTGCAAAGGGTGGCTGCGGCGAGTGCCAGACTTCTTGTCAGTCAGCTTGCAAGACTTCTTGTACAGTAGCTAATCAGGCTTGTGAAAACAGATAAGATTTTAAGCTGTAATTAAGCTAAGCAATTACTTGCTTAGCTTAATTTTTGTGTTTATTTTAATGAAAGGTGAATTTTATGATACATAAGTATTCTATGAACGGTCTTTTCATTGTACTTGATGTAAACAGCGGTGCTGTTCACGTTGTTGATGAGATTGTTTATGATGTATTGGATTTTTATAAGGAATTGCCTTTAAATGAAATTATATTAAGGCTTAGTGATAAATATTCGGGGGAAAGCATTAATGAAGCCTATGCTGAAATTCAGGAGCTTGAAAATGATAAGCTTATTTATTCCGAGGATATTTATAAAGAGGTTATTCCTTTAATTGAAAAACGTGATCCTGTTGTTAAAGCGCTTTGCTTACATATTGCCCATGATTGCAATTTAAAGTGCAAATACTGCTTTGCTGAAGAGGGAGAATATCATGGCAAAAGGGAGCTTATGAGTCTTGAGGTTGGTAAAAAGGCCATCGACTTCCTTATTAAGGCATCAGGTAAGAGAAAAAATCTTGAGGTTGATTTTTTCGGCGGAGAGCCTTTAATGAATTTTGATGTTGTAAAAGGCATTGTGGAGTATGCACGCAGTGTTGAAAAGGAATATGGTAAGAACTTCAGATTTACAATTACAACAAACGGTATTTTGCTTAATGATGAAATTATGGACTATATTAATAAAAATATGCACAATGTTGTTTTAAGTATTGATGGTCGTAAGGATATTCATGACAGAATGCGTCCAAGAGCAGGAGGTCAGGGGTCTTATGATAATATTGTGCCTAAGTTCCAAAAACTCGCTGACAGCAGAAATCAGACTGATTATTATGTGAGAGGTACTTTTACAAGACATAACCTTGATTTTGGAAAGGATGTTTTGCATCTTGCTGATTTAGGCTTTAAGCAAATTTCAGTTGAGCCTGTTGTAGCTGACCCAAGTGAGGATTATGCTATACAGGAGGAGGATTTACCTCAAATTTTTGCAGAATACGAGCAGCTTGCAAAGGATATTGTTAAAAGAAGAAAAAACGGACAATGGTTTAATTTTTTCCACTTTATGATAGATCTTACAGGTGGACCTTGTGTTACAAAAAGATTGGTAGGCTGCGGCTCAGGAACGGAATACCTTGCTGTTACACCTACAGGTGACTTATATCCATGTCATCAGTTTGTAGGTCAGGAACAGTTTAAAATGGGAACAGTTGATACGGGGGTTGAGAAAACTTCTATACGCAAGGATTTTGAACAGTGTAATGTTTACAATAAACCTATGTGTCAGAACTGCTGGGCTAAGTTCTACTGTTCGGGAGGTTGTGTAGCAAACTCTTTTAATTCACATGGAGATCTTATTACACCTTATGAAATCGGTTGTGAAATGCAGAAAAAGAGAATAGAGTGTGCTATTATGATTAAAGCTTTGGAAAGCGAAAAATAGTTAGTAAAAATGCACAATATTGTATTAAAAAAGTAAAATTTTGTTGACATATTATAGTATAAAAGCTATAATATTTGTTAGATATTTTTAAGGAGGAAAGACAAATGAAAGGTAAGAATGTTTTTATTCTTTTGTTAGTACTTGTCATTACTGCAGGTCTTGTTGGTGTTGCAGTTCTCGGAATTGGCAATGTTCCCAGTACTAACTCATCATCAGGCGATGATGCTCAATATGAGCTTATGACTGATGAGAACGGTGAACTTGTAACTGATGAAAACGGCAGTGCTCAGATTGTTGCTATAGCTACTACTGAGGCTGCAACTGCTGCAGAGGGAGAAACTCTTGCAGAAGGAGAGACTGCTACTGAAGCTACTACTGAGGAAAGAATCGGTTATGGCAGCTACAAGAACATTAAACAGGGTCTTGATTTAAAGGGCGGTGTTTACATTGTTTACGAGGCAGAGAAGGAAGGTACTCCTACAGCAAATGAAATGGCTGCGGCTGTATCTATGCTTCAGCAGAGAGTAGACTACAAGGGTTACTATGATGCAGAAGTGTCTCAGGAAGGTGACAGAAGAATCAGAGTAGAAATCCCTGGAGTTGAGGATGCTGCTGCTGTAGTTCAGGAAATTGGTGAGGCTGCTCATCTTACATTCAGAGCTATGAATGATGACGGCACTCCGGGTGAAGTTTTGGTTGATGGTGAAAATGTTGCTGATGCTGACAAGGCATATCAGAACAACTTTATTGTTGTTACTCTTAACTTTGATAGTGTTGGTGCACAGGCATTTTCCAACGCTACCGCTAATAACATTGGCAAGCAGATTGGTATTTATATGGATGATATGTGTATTTCTGCCCCAACGGTTCAGAATGCAATTACTAATGGACAGGCTGTAATTACAGGCAACTTTACTGCAGAAGAGGCTGAAAATTTAGCTGCTAAAATCAGAGCAGGTTCTCTTCCATTTAGCTTAAAGGCTCTTGAATACAATGCTACCGGTGCAAGACTTGGTGCTGATTCATTATCAACATCTGTTAAGGCAGGTGCTATTGGTATTTTCCTTGTACTTATATTTATGCTTATAAGATACAGAGTTCCGGGTTTACTTGCTGATATTGCTCTTGTTGCATACACATCTATTAATCTTGTTGTTATGAGTTTATTTGGTATTACTCTTACTTTACCGGGTGTAGCCGGTCTTATACTTGGTATTGGTATGGCAGTTGATGCTAATGTAATTATTTTTGAGAGAATTAAGGAAGAAGTTAATGCAGGTAAGTCAGTAAAGACTGCTATAAAGAATGGTTTTAGTAAGGCTTTATCTGCTATCCTTGACGGTAACATCACTACTCTTATTGCTTGTGGTGTGCTTTTATGGTTAGGTACAGGTCCTATTAAGGGCTTTGCACAGACACTTATTTTGAGTATTGTTGTTTCAATGTTTACTGCTTTAGTGGTAACAAGAATTCTTCTTTATACTTGTGTAAACATTGGTGTTAAGAGTCCTAAGCTCTATGGCGGTAAGTAGGAGGTAATGTTATGAAAATTGTTAAGAATAGATTTATTTATATTGCTATTTCTGTAGTCATTATCCTCGCAGGTATTGCTGCCATGGTTTTTAACGCTGCAAGTGGTAATGGTGCATTTAATTATGATATTCAGTTTACAGGCGGTACTTCAATTCAGGTTGATTTAGGCGTTGAGGCTACAGATGATGAGGTTTCTGAAATTATTAAGGGTGTTACAGGTGAGGTACCTTCTCAGATTCAGGCTTTAGAGGGTACTACTAAGCTTGTTAAGACTAAGTCTTTGGATATGGACACAAGAAATGCTGTTCAGCAGGCGTTAATGGATAAGTACGGGATTGGTCAGGATTCATTTACAATTCAGGACGTAAGCGGTACTATCAGTGGTGAAATGAAGAAAAATGCTTTTCTTTCTGTAATTGTTGCTTGTATTTGTATGCTTATTTATGTAAGTATCAGATTTAAGGATTTCAATACAGGTGCAAGTGCTGTTATTGCCCTTTGCCATGACGCACTTATCGTTTTAGGCAGCTATGCTTTGTTCAGAATTCCTATGAACAATAACTTTATTGCAGCTATACTTACAGTTCTTGGTTACTCTATTAATGCAACTATCGTTATTTTTGACAGAGTAAGAGAAAACAGAAAGACTCTTGGCAGAAATAATTTTGAGGCTCTTGTAGATACATCTGTTAAGCAGACACTTACAAGATCACTCTTTACTTCTTTGACAACATTCTTTACTGTAGCTGCACTTTATATTCTTGGTGTTGATGCTATCAGACAGTTTGCTCTTCCAATCTGTGTTGGTGTGGTTTGCGGTACTTATTCATCTGTATTTGTTGCAGGAAATATTTGGTACTTATTATCATCAGCTTCTTTAAAGAGAAAGCAGAGTAAAACGGCTGTAAAAAGCAAGAAATAATAATTAAAAGGCTGTCCTAAGGACAGCCTTATTTTTTTGTGAGGTTTAAATTTATGTCTAAATGGTGTGTTAAAAAATGCAGTGTTTCTCCTGATGAGCTTATGGATTTTTACGGAACGGGAAAGCCTCTTGCTTATGCTCTTTATAACAGAAAAATAAGAAATAAAAGAGAAATTGAAAAATACATAAATTCTGATGATTACCCTTTTGAGAATATAAGAAATTTAAAGGGTGTAAATGAAGCTTTTTTTCTTATTAAAGATGCAGTTGATGAGGAGAAGAAAATATATATATACGGTGATTATGATGCTGATGGTGTAATGAGTACGTCTATTATGTACAAGGGGTTAAAGGGGCTTGGCGCAGATGTTCACTATTTTATACCCAACAGAGTGGAGGATGGTTACGGACTTAATGAAAAAGCCGTAAGAAAACTTATTGATGAGGGTGCTGAATTTATAATTACCTGTGACAATGGCATCTCTGCTCACAGACAAATTGATATTGCTGTAGGTGCGGGTGTTAAGGTTGTTGTATTAGACCATCACGAGCCACCTTTTGAAATGGAAAAGGGTGTTAAAAGGGATATTATTCCTAATGCAGATGCGGTAGTAGATGCAAAACTGCAAAACTGCGGCTATTTATTTACTCAAATGTGTGCAGGCGGGTTATGCTATAGGTTTATATGTGGATTATATGATTATATGGGGGTTGAACTTAAAAATAAAAACGAGCTTATGGAGCTTGCTGCTGTTGCCACAATATGCGATGTAGTGGATTTGACGGGAGAGAACCGGGCTATTGCATCAAAAGGAATATCTCTTATGAATGAAGGAAGTTCAAATTTAGGTTTAAGAACTCTTATTGAGTTAAAGGATATTGAAACTGTAACATCTTACAATATTGGTTTTGTTATAGGTCCTTGTATCAATGCCAGCGGCAGACTTGACAGTGCCAAAATTGCTGTGGAGCTTTTTACAACAGACAGTGCTGTAAGGATAAAAGAGCTTGCCTCTGCTCTTAATGAATTTAATGAAAAAAGAAAGACTATTACATTTGAATGTTTTGACAGAATAGTTGAAAAAATTGAAAGTTCTTCATTTATAAATGATAAAATAATTGTAGTATATGATGAAGATACTCATGAAAGTGTTGCAGGTATAATTGCCGGAAGACTAAGGGAAAAATATGACAGACCCGCCATTGTTCTGACTAAGGGTGAAGATGGGGTAAAGGGCTCGGGTCGTTCTGTTGAAAACTATGATATGTTTAAGGGACTTTATGAAGTGAAAAATATTCTTTCAAAGTTTGGCGGTCATACTATGGCAGCAGGATTGAGCCTTGAAAAGGAAAATATTGACTTGTTTAGAAAAACCATTAATGATAATTGCAAGATGGCTATTGAGGACTTAGAATCTGTTCTTAGGGCAGAAGCAATACTTGATTTAAGTGATATTACTGTGGAAAGTGCAGATGAGCTTAAAATTCTTTCACCTTTTGGTAAAGCAAATGAAAAACCTCTCTATGGTATTAAAAATGTTGAGGCTGTGGATATAAGATTTGTAGGCAGTGAGGGGAATATTGTATCATTTGTGGTAACCGACGGGAAAAAAAGAATAAAAGCTGTGGATTTTAATAATTATAATCTTTGGATTGACGCAATAAAAAAGGCAGGATTTGATTGTGAATATCTCAATGAAGCGATTATAGGCTTTAGCGGAATGTTTAATCTTGATGTAAATATATATAAGGAATATGTAAATCCTCAGATTATAATAAGGGATATAAGGTTTAATTAAAAAATATAAAAAAATTAAAAAAAGTTCTTGACACCGGGGTGTAACTATGGTATAGTTATGAAGTTGTCACTTCTGATAGAAATTGATGACAAAAAACTTAAAAAAAGTTCTTGACAAAAGGTTGCTTCTGTGTTAAACTAATTAAGCTGTGACCGATAAAGTCAAGAAACAGTAAGAACTGAAAAACTTGTAAAAAAAGTAAAAAAAGTTCTTGACAAGAGCTAAGAGCTGTGATATACTAAATAAGCTGTCGCAG